>Ga0247841_10000326_pt1 | contig 128007 bp, 105 predicted proteins | sample LaCruzMarch2015__2_FD_192410 | JGI IMG/M metagenome (GOLD analysis project Ga0247841, IMG submission 192410) | Freshwater microbial communities from meromictic Lake La Cruz, Castile-La Mancha, Spain - LaCruzMarch2015_18m | ecosystem: Environmental > Aquatic > Freshwater > Lake | place: Spain...
ATGTCGACAGTGAATCACTCATGAAGATGAGAAACACCAGGGACTCTGGCAAACCAGACCCGACCAGGACCGAACCGTATATATTCAGGGGCGTCCGCTAGCAATAACAGACCAGTGGACGCTTACGTTTTTCCACTTGGTTGAAGAGGGATGGTAGGTCTTGGGATTGACTGCTATATGTTCAAGCTCTCAGGATCAAGAAGGAATTGAAGGATTCCCATAGTCACAATGCCCTTTTCATCTCTTTTGAGCATGATGTTGTCCTTGACTATCACCATCTTCTTGAATGAATCATTGATATGGTTCAGGCTGTGCACTTCCTGGGCTTCTTTTGCTCTATCTGGAATCGACAAGGCTGACTGGAGGTAATATCGCTGGTTTCCCTTATTAGCTACAAAATCAACCTCATATCCCCTTTTGACTTTCTTTCCATCCTCCACGACATTTACCTCTACTATACCTACATCTACGTTATAGCCCCGGATTCTCAGTTCGTTGTATACGATGTTCTCCATTATGTGGGACTCTTCCTGTTGCCGGAAATTAAGTTTGGCATTTCGCAACCCTATATCGGTATAGTAATATTTTGAATTTGCTCCAATGTACTTCAGACCTTTTACATCATATCTTTGAGCCTCTTCTATGATAAAGGCCTCTTTCAGATATTTTATATAGTTCTGGATAGTAGGAGCACTGACATCAACCTTTTGAGTACTTTTAAAGGTGTTTTTAATTCTCTCTGGGTTGGTTGCTGAACCAATGGAAGAAGCCAGAATATTGATAACTTCATCCAAGCCGGTAATGTTCCTGATATTGTCATGCTCGATCATATCCTTTGCATAGGTTTCATCAAAAAGGTTTTTCAGATACTTTGCTTTCTTGTCTTCTGTTTCCATTGATAGGATAAGAGGCATTCCACCATAGGTATAATATTCCTTCCATGCCTGCTCTTCTGTTCCAGCATAGACAGAATAGAACTCGGCAAAGGAGAGTGGATTTACATGTATCTCATCACCTCTACCTCTAAATTCTGTGATAATATCGGACGATAGGAATTTAGAGTTGCTACCTGTGACATACACATCAGCGTTGTTCATATGGAGAAAGCCATTCAGGACATCTTCAAATCCTGTGACCCATTGGATCTCATCCAGTAGGATATAGTACATATCCCCATCTGTTATCAACGATCCCACATGGTTATATAATGCATGCTTTTCCCTAAGGGATTCATTTGCCATATCATCCAGATCAATGGAGATTATGTGTGAATCGACTACATCTGATTTTTTAAGATGGTCTCGGAATATGTTCATGAGGAGGTATGATTTGCCACATCGTCTAATCCCGGTCACAACCTTTACGAGTCCATTATGCTTTCCTGCAATCAATTGGTTAAGATAGGAGTCTCGGATAATCTTCATAATAAATCCCTTCTATATTTTAGAAAATCACAGATATCTGATAAAATCTAAAATAGAATATCACTATTTGTGCAATATGGCAATACTGAAGGTTCCATAGACTGAGCCACATATCATCTGACCATCGGCATAGGCGATCATGGATGTCTGGAACGCTGGTTGATCCGTTCCACCAGAAGAGCGATCCAGGGTGAGGGGATTTTCTTCTGTCCAAAATCCCAGCCTTTCCATGCCGTCCAGACGGATTCAGGTACAAACCGGCCTTCGGGATCAGCCTTGGAGTTGATCAAAGCCAGCATTTCTCGGAAGCGGTGATCGTGGATTGCCTCATCATAATGCGACAGCACATCAACCACATGCAGGATATCGTACCAGATAAAAGGAGCTTTCAGCTTTCTAAAGTCGGTCCCCATAAAGAACATATAGGGATGCCGTTCCAGACTGCTCTCCCAACAATCCAAAAGGCACTTAACCCCCTGTCTGGCTTGGCGGCTGTGTGTATCCCCATCGGACAATGCCAGCAATTTCAACATGATCAGGGTCGCGTAAGGACAGGGATCGTTCTTCCGGCCAGGGCCACGGAAATTGCCCAGCTCTGGGGACACCACGCAAGGCCAACCATTCTCCCTGCCCAATTCCTTCAGATATCCTGTGCCTGCCTGTAATTCCAACTCCCCGTACAAGCCCATCTTGCGGGCGGTATACAGCAACAGGGGCGCATCGCATAGGGCCCATGCCCATTGCTTCTGGGGGGGGCCTCCATAATTGGGTGAAGCGTCCCTAGGCAAACGGACCAGTCCTTCTTTGGAAACGCTCTGTGCCAGTTCTCCAACCAAATGAGAGAAATCGGCATCATCCTTGGTAATCCCCAGATCGGCTAGAAAAACGAGTCGGTGGTATAGTTGTCCAGCGCTCTTATGGCTATCGATCACCACCCCTGGCCATTGAGCCAAGTCTTCCACCATGTTTTTAATGAGCGGATGGGCCATCAAGTCCTGTTTTGCCTGCACAACCCGGCGGTCAGTCGTTGCGTATCCCGCCAGATCGATTAAAGCCCGATACACCACCCAAGGTTCGGTGGCATGGATCAGTGAATCGATATCCATCATAGTCGTGTTTACCCTCCTAGCCATGGCCTACGGTACATGGATATCGTCTTGATTCCCCGGGGATGCCATCAGGCCGTCCAGAAGAGGGGTCTATATCAAATTCCCGGTTTTATGATACAGTCTGATTTCTCAATGTCAATGCCTGTTTGGTCTGAAACCCTTTGGAGAGAGTTCCAAATGATTGCGGGTCGACAGAAACCAGTATCCGGCACTGATATTAAAGGATTTCTGTATGCAAGAGAAATGGAAAAGGGATGTCGCGCTGTACATTGGCAGCCAGACCATATCCATGTTCGGTTCGATGCTCGTGCAATATGCCATTACCTGGTATATCATTCTCAAATCCCAATCCGGGGCCATGATGACCCTGACGATTGTCTGCGCCATGCTGCCTGCTTTTTTCATATCTCCTTTCGCGGGAGTATGGGCTGACCGATATGACCGCAAGCGACTGATCATATGTGCTGACCTCATGATTGCGTTTTTCACTCTGGTGGTAGCGGTACTGTTTTTATCCGGATACAAGGAGTACTGGGTGTTGTATGTGGTTCTGGTCCTCAGGGCTGTTGGAGGAGGGGTACAATCCCCTGCGGCGAGTGCTTATCTGCCTTCCATTGTCCCCATGGAGAAACTCATGAGCGTCAATGGGACCTTCAGCACTATCCAATCACTGATCACTTTATTTTCACCCATGGCCAGTGCCGCCCTGTTATCCTTTGCCTCCATCGAGGTTATCTTCTTCATCGATGTGGCTACTGCCGCCATCGCAGTGGGGATTCTATTGCTATTCTTGAAGACTCCCGTCCATGAGCGTTCTGCCAGCCAAGTGGATTCGACCTATTTGAAGGATTTGAAGGCTGGCTTCCGCTATATATCAGGGCACCCCTATCTGAAACAGTTTTTCATATTCCTAGCGGCTTTCAATTTCCTGTGCAGTCCGGTGGCCTTCCTCACTCCTTTGCAAGTGACCAGATCCTTTGGAGCCGATGTCTGGTGGCTGACTTCCATCGAGGTGGCTTTCTCAGTAGGTATGATTGTGGGCGGATTGATGATGGGTTCATGGGGGGGCTTGAAAAACCGCGTACACACCATGGTGGGCGCCTCCATGTTCATGGGTATCTTTATCATCGCACTGGGTTTGATTCCCTGGTTCATCCCGTACCTGGTGGCGATGGGCTTGCTGGGGTTGTTGATGCCGGTGTTCAATATCCCAGCATTGGTGATCCTGCAGGAACATGTCGAAGACGAGTTCCGCGGGCGTGTGTTCAGCGTATTGACCATGATCTCCACGGTGGTCATGCCGGTGGGGATGATTGTGTTTGGTCCCCTGGCCGATAAAATGCCCATTGAGAATCTGCTTATCGGAACCGGAATCGCCCTTGTGCTGGTGGCATTCCTCTTGGGTAGGAATGGGTATCTGGTTAAAGCCGGGATTCCTCTGGTGGTTTCCAAACAGGAAGGACCTGGTCAGATCCATTGACAGCTGGTGCCCGATACCACCACAATCAAACCGTTGGTTTGTGTTTGAAATACCAGCGGTACAGCAGATACGACAGGACCACAATCACCAACACCGCTGCTACGGAGAGGATGAACCCTGCCGAACCCGGCTCCGTGGAGGTGTTGCCCACTAGGGTGACGGCTATCAGGGATGGTGACAATCCAAGCAGGGACCCGGCGATATAGTACGGGTAGGGAATATGGAGCGCTCCCAGCAATGCATTGGTGATCTCATGGGGGATTTTTCCTAGAAACTTCAGCATGAAGGGCAACATGATTCCCGACCGGCTTCCTATCTCTTCAATTCTGTTCAGTTTTGGATTGTGGTCCGATAGCCAGTCAACGAAACGCTTGCCTGAGAACCATCCTGCAATATAGGGAATCTGCAAATTCACATATATGCCGCAGAGATTGATCAGCAGAGCCCAACCCAAGGGATATATCGAACCCACCGCGGTAAAGAGAAAGGCAAAGGGTATGCCAAAAGAAATTGACTTTAACAGATACAGACCCATGATAACCGCGAAAGACAGCCAAGGATATTCGGATATCAACCGCAGATAGCGGCCAACCTCATCCAAGCCACCTTTTAGGACAAAAACCACCACTAGAATGCAGATGGTCGCCATGGGCAGGTACCCCAGCAGGCGCCACCAATGTCTTGGAGATTTTTCCGGAGAACCTCCGGGAATGTGATTTCCAGCTGTGTATATCATTATCACAAGGTATAGACAAAACAACGTTCTAGCAAGATAAAACAAGATTTTCCATATGGTTTAACGATTGCCGGGACGCATATAGGCTGTATTGGAATCCTGGAGGTCTCCTAAGCGATTGCCTACGATTCTGTTTTCTCCCGGGCAATCCTACGCTCCGCCAGATGCTTGCCCACCGATTCCTTAAGCAATACATAAACCACCGCACACAGGGGAACCCCCACCAGCATGCCCAACACACCGAATGTTTTGCTGCCCAATACCACTGCGGCTAGCACCCACAAGGCGGGGAGTCCCACCGAACTACCCACCACTCTCGGATATATAAGATTTCCTTCAATCTGCTGCAGCCCCAAAAACAGCGCTACAAACCAGATCGCCCGGACCGGATCGGCCACCAGAATGAGAAAAGCACCCACAAAACAGGCCACAAAAGCTCCAAAGATCGGGATAAGGGCGCATACCGTGATGAGCACCGAGATCAATACCGCATAGGGGAACCGGAAAACCAGCAGGGCTACCAGGAACATCAGCCCCAGGATAACCGCTTCGGTGCACTGTCCGGTAATGAACCTGGAAAAGGTTCGTGCTGACAAAGAGCAGACCGACATCAGTTTGTCTACCCGGTTTTCCGGTCCATAGGCATAGAACAGCTTCTTGACCTGCCTTTGCAAAGTTTCCTTCCGTATCAGGATGTAGACCGCGAACACCAGGCCCAGCACCACATTGATTACAGTACTGAACACTGAAGTGGCTACATCAAGCGTGGAATTCATGATGTTCTGGCTCTCCTGCTTCAGAAACAGGAGGACTTTGCTTTTTATCGTGTCCCAATCAAGGGCGAAATCGAACAGGTAGGTACCCAGTTCAGGGTATTTCGCCTCAAGTTTGTCCAGTTGGCTTTTCAGCTGCTCGATAAAATCGGGAATCTGGGCGCTGAGGGTCTCGATGCTCTGCGATATCTCGGGTATGACAATGAATAGAAGCAGCACAATGGCGGTGACAAGCAACAGGATGCTTAGGGTGAGGCTCAATGCCCGCCGCAAGGCTGGTTTGCCCCGGGAGAACACATGGTTCTCGATGGCATGCATGGGCACATTGATGATGAAAGCGATACATGCACCGATGATGAAGGGAACCAGCGGCGCACCCAGGTATCCCAACAGGGTTCCCACCGTGGCGGGATTCTGCAGTCCCCAGGCGAACAGAATCGCCCCGACCACCAATGTGGCGATCTTCCTGAATGTGCTTTTGTCCAGCATTCCCCCACCTCCCAGGCTATTGGTACGCGTATATGACCGGCAATTTCCAACGGAAACGTTTGGATGCTATTCGCTGTCACTCTCTATGCGGCCCACTACATTGGCATCGGATGATTTGAGGGGAATGACCCTTCTGATGAATGGCTGGATACCGAAATAGGTTTTCTCAAACTCTGCCTCACTGTCTTTGAGGGCAGCTTGCCAAGCGGCACCGAATCCAGGGCTGTTGATGGTGAGGCGGTCAGCAGCCAGCTGGTACACATGGAGCCGGGCGATTTCCTTGCGTCCAGGTTTCTGGGCGAAGGTGCGCAGGCTGATACGCAGATTCTCGTTCTGCTGCTTAAGTTCGGTGTTCTCATCTTTCAGTTTGCTCACTCCGTCGGCCTCTAGATCCATCCGGTCGGTCAGCATAGTCCTAAGCCGTGTGGTTTCCTGTTTATGCTCCCGGATTTTATTGGAGTGTTTATAATACTGTATGATGAGGATCACGAGCATGGGTACCAGACCCACCGCGGCCCCGATGATGAAATTCTGCATGTGAAATCTCCTTATACATGCTAACGGATGGCTACGCCAGTATATCATGCGGGCAGTGGCATCACAACTAGGATAATACTGGGCGGGTGTGGTCGTCCAGACTTCTAGCGTGCTATTGTCAATCTCCAGGTCACTGTGGTCCTTGAGTTGCCCAGAAAAAAACTGCCGCATGCAACGGCAGTTTTCCAGTGGGACCGGCAATAACAGCCCGGTAACCTCAATGTTCGGTAAAACGCTGTACCATGGCCTCGATGGAATTCTCAATCGAGGCGGGGAGGGCCACCCGGCCATTGAATACCGCCATGTCTTTGAATCCGGTTCCGGTCAACAGCACGCAGACCGACACGTCCTGACCGAATTCCTGGCGCAGCCGGGGTGCGTCGTGACGGGCACCTGCCCAGGCACAAGCCGCAGCGGGTTCCACAAAGATGCCCGCTTCACGTGCCAACTCCAACTGGGTTTCAAGAATCTCTCCATCGTCCACTTCGGTGGCCCAGCTGTTGGACTCCTTGATATAGCGCACTGCCATGCGTCCATTGGCTGGCAAATCCACACTGATGGAATCGGCGAGGGTGGAGGCTTTGATATTGTTGAATCCGCCGGTTTTCCAGGCTTGCGAAATCGCATTGGAACGGGTGGATTGCACGCATACCATCCTTGGCAAGTGGTCGATGAGCCCCGCTTCCATAAGGTCAAAGAAGCCCTTGAACACCCCGGCATAGATGCATCCATCGCCAACTGGCACATACACCACATCGGGAACTTTGTGCCCCAGCTGTCCATACAGTTCAATGGAAATGCTCTTTTTACCTTCAATCGTCATGGGGTTGTAGGCAGTATTGCGGTTGATGCCCCCAAACTGCTTGGTATAGGCGATTGACAGGAGGAACGCATCATCGTAGGTGCCTTTCACAGGAACCACGGTGGCTCCATACAGCACACTCTGCATCAGTTTGTTCACCGGTGCGGTCTCGGGAACAAAAAGCACGATCTCCAACCCATAGGCTGCTCCCGCGCAACTCATAGCCGCTCCCGCATTGCCGGTGGAAGCCAGGGCGATGCGGTGCTCGCCATGCGCGATCGCCTGGGCGGCAATCAACTGGGAGGCGCGATCCTTGAACGATCCCGATGGCAAGGCGCTGTCGAGTTTGCAGAACAGGCCGGGAAGGCCATATTTCGCAGCCAGCCGCTTGGGACGGGCAATCGGAGTGTTCCCCACGGGATATACCTCCCTGTCGGGTACTTCATAGGGGAAGAAATCATACATGTCCACTTGCTCTTTGTGGGTCAAAGCGGCAAGGTCCTCCCGGTTCAGACGCACAATGAGATTGCCTTTGTCGAAAACCCCGTGCTCCGGTTCCACCGCTTCACAGGCCGGGCAGCGGTACATCACCTCTGCCGTGTGGTATTCTTGCCCACAATCATTGCATACATAACTGAAACGCATAGGTGCTCCTTGGATAAAAAACGCCGGACTGATGTCCGGCGCAGATTGTCTGGATGTCTACTTGAGCAAGCCGACTTCCTTGTTGAAGGCGATGATGAGTTCATCGATCTTCGCGGCGTAGGCGGGCAGCTGCTTCCAATAGTCGTTTTCATACCACTGGGCATTGATCTCAGCATAGGTTTTTCCCTGCTGCTCAACCCAGGTGTAGTACTTGAGGTTGTGGATCCGCAGACGCTCATAATAGCTCAGCTCCAAGGCATTTTCGATGGTCTGGTGGAGCAGGCTGGCGGCATGGACCTGGGCGGCCTGTACAGTGGTGAAAACCCCCTGTTTTCCGGTCAGCTCGGCCAGACGGGAAGTGTACATGATGGAACTGTCGGTGAGCACGGTGAACACCACATCGTCCTCATCCATTTCATAGTACTTGGCCATCTTGATGGCGCTGAGCATGTTCCCGATGCCGCTGATACCAAAGTACTTGAGGTTGTTGATATCCTTTTCAGCCACACCGATGCCCCGCAGATAATCAAGGCCGGTTTTCTCATTGAACAGCCGGTAGATGTCCATGCAGTCCTGGTCATCGATAGCCACGATCATGTCGGTGTTCTTCACATTGTGGATCCAAGGCACATGCTTGTCGCCAATGCCTTCTATACGGTGCCCGCCAAATCCATTGCGTAGAAGAGTGGGGCACTGCAGGGCTTCGCACGCGGCGATCTTGGCTTTCGGGAAGGTGTCTTTGATCTTATCGCCAGCCGCCAGGGTTCCACCGGAACCGGTGGAGGAAACATAACCGCGCACATTGTCGGCTTTCACCCCAAGTTTCTTCAGTACATCCAGCATGGCGGCACCGGTAACGGTATAGTGCCACAGGTAGTTTTCAAATTGATCGAACTGGTTGAAGATGACGATATGGTTGCCACGCTCGGCATCCAGTTCATGGCATTTGTCGAAAATCTCCTTGACGTTGGATTCGCAACCAGGAGTGGCGATGACCTCGCCGGCCACGGTCTTGAGCCAGCTGAAACGTTCCTGGCTCATTCCTTCGGGAAGAATCGCGATGGATTTGCAGCCCAGCAGAGCGCTATTATAAGCTCCACCCCGGCAATAGTTGCCCGTGGAAGGCCATACGGCCTGCTGGTTCACCGCGTCGAAATTTCCGGTGACCAGCGCGGGAGCCAGACAGGAATAGGTGGCACCCACCTTATGGGCTCCAGTGGGAAAGTATTTGCCAACCAAGGCGAGAATACGGGCTTTTGTGCCAGTGATCTGCCTAGGTATCTCGATATAGTTGACTTCACCGAACTGGCCGTTCTTCTCGACCGGCTCGTTGCGCCAGTTGATTCTGAACAGGTTGGCGGAATCGACATCCCACAGACCGGTGTGGGCGAGTTTGTCTTTGATCTGCCGCGGGGTCTGGGATGGATCGATCATCTGTGCGAAAGTCGGAAGAACAACTCCCTTCTCGCGACAGAGCTTGATATTCTTTTCACGTATATCGGCGTGCATTGTGAGATTGATCAGCTTATCGTACATAGTGCCTCCATGTTTTTCTTGAAATCCTAGCTAAGTTAAATTATACTGTTATTGTTCGAAATGTAAATATAAAAAAACAATAATTTGCTAATGAAAGAAATTGACTGGAAAAATTGCGGTTTCCAGCATTAACGGTCCTGATAGTATGGAAAAATGGAGGGGGATTTTCCCGAGCAGGCCGATGATGCTCTTTCCTGTGGTCGGTTTTACATCATGTTTGTGTTTCTGTTCTGATGACCGCTATGGATTGTTCTTGAAAACCCCGGTCCCAAGCCTCCCGCCCAAGGCTAGGTTTGGGTAGGATAAAGTGTTGCAAATTGTTGCAAAAGTCATTGACTTCTCTTGATTCTCAATTACAATATACGGTGGGATCCGGCTCCAGCCAGACCATCAGCAAGGAGAAACAACATGGGAGATATCATGCGTCCCGTTCCCTTCGAGGAACTTGTACATAGGATGTTCGCGGAATACCGCCAGAGTGGAACGATTTTCGGCATCAATGAGGACCAGTTTTATCATGATGACGGCAAACATGCGGTAAAAGTGTTTGGCCAGACTTGTTCAAATCCACTGGGACCCGCGGCCGGTCCCCATACACAGCTTGCCCAGAATATCGTGGCCAGCTATCTGGTGGGCGGGCGGTTCATCGAACTCAAGACTGTCCAGAAGATGGATACCCTTGAGATTGACAAACCCTGTATCGATGCGCGTGATGAGGGCTACAATGTCGAATGGTCCACTGAGTACACCCTGCCCAAGGCATATGATGAATATGTCAAAGCCTGGGTGCTTCTCCATCTGATCGAAGCGCTTATGAACAAGGGTAGGTTCGAGAAGCCCTCCTTCATCTTCAATATGAGCGTGGGGTATGACCTGGCGGGTATCAAGACCCCCAGAATGCAGACCTATATCGATTCCATGCTGGATTCTTCCAAAACCGACACGTTCAACCAGTGCATCGGTTCCCTAGGCGCCCTGATCGCCGAGGGATCGTTCCTCGAGGGAACCCCCTGGGAACCGTTAACCGGGAAACTCGCTTCGCTTCCAGAAAAAATCGGGGCGAACATCAGCCCGTCGGTTACCATCAGTACCATGCATGGCTGTCCTCCCCATGAGATAGAGGCCATCTGCTCCTATATGCTCACCGAGAAAAAACTGGATACGTTTGTCAAACTCAATCCCACTCTGCTGGGCTATGAAAAGGTGCGTGGAATCCTCGATAATCTGGGCTACAACTATATCGGTCTCAAACGCGAATCCTTCGAACACGACCTACAGTATAGCGATGCCATCGCCATGCTTCACCGGCTGGTCGCTCTAGGTGCCGCACATGGCCGTGGATTCGGCGTGAAACTCACCAACACCCTGGGCTCGGTGAATGACCAGGGCGTACTCCCCGGTGCCGAGATGTACATGTCCGGCCGCACACTGCTTCCCATCAGCACCACCGTGGCCAGCCTGCTTTCGGCGGAGTTCAAAGGAACGCTCCCGATCTCCTATAGCGGTGGTGCCAACGCGCTTTCTGTCCAGGAAATCTTCGAAACCGGTATCAGACCCATCACCTTGGCTACCGATCTGCTCAAACCGAGTGGTTATGCACGCCTGCGGCAGATGGTGGAGATTCTCCAGAAGAGCAAGGCTTGGGACATGGCGGGTATCGATGTCGGAAAACTAAAGCAGCTTTCTACTGAAGCCTGTAAACGGGATACGGTTAAAAAGGAATTCCGAGGTACCGACAAGGCCAAGGTTGGCGAAAAACTGCCACTCACCGATTGCTATGTGGCTCCCTGTGTGCAAGCCTGTCCGATCCATCAGGATGTACCCGATTATATCTATCTGGTGGGCAAAGGCCAGTACGCTGACGCCCTGCAGCTGATCTACGATAAGAATCCCTTGCCGAATCTCACTGGCTATATCTGTGACCACCAGTGCCAATACCATTGTACCCGGTTGGATTATGAAGGCGCGGTGCAGATCCGCGAGATGAAACGCATCGCCGCCGAGAATGGTTTCCAGGACTATCTGAAGACCTGGGAAAAACCCGAGCCGACTTCGGTGCGGGCCGCAGTGGTGGGAGCCGGCCCTGCGGGGCTCAGTGCCGCCTACTTCCTGGCCCGTTCAGGATTCGCGGTAAGTGTGTTCGAACGTGAGCCAAACGCCGGTGGCGTGGTACGCCATGTGATTCCCGGTTTCCGTTTCCCAGAAAGCGCCATTGAGGCCGATATCGATTTCATCACCCGCCATGGGGTGGATTTCCATTTCGGATGCAAAAGCTCGCAAGTAACCACCGATGCGCTGTCGAAAGAGGGCTTCTCCTATATCTTCTATGCGATTGGGGCTGAAGTCGACCATGAGATTCCCCTGACTGGGGACCGCAGCCGGGTGCGCACCTCGCTAGGATTCCTGGCAGATTTCCGCAAGGATCCCTCAAAGCTCACCCTGGGTGCACATGTAGTGGTTGTCGGGGGTGGAAACACTGCTATGGACAGCGCGCGCGCAGCCTGCCGGGTGGCGGGTGTCAAAAAAGTCTCCGTGGTCTACCGTCGTTCCCTGGAGGAAATGCCCGCCGATCTTGAGGAATACGGCAACGCCTTGAAAGACGGGGTGGAATTCCTCTTTCTGACCAATCCTGAATCCCTGGATGGCGATGGACAACTGGTTTGCCGCAAGATGGCTCTTGGTGGCTTGGATGCTTCCGAAAGACGCCGGCCCGTGGTGACCGATCAGACCGTGGCGATCCATGTTGATACCATGATCACCGCTATCGGTGAGAAAGTGGATGGACAGGCTCTATCCTGGTTCGGTGTTCCCCTGGATGAGAAGGGTTTTCCGATGGTCAATCCTGAGACCCTTGAGACCAAGGTGGAGAAAGTATATGTCCTGGGCGATGCCCAAAGCGGTCCCTCCACCGTGGTATGCTGCATAGCCTCAGCCCGCAAAGCAGTTGAAGCCGCCATCGATATTGAACTTGGCAGCCTTGAGGAAGAACAGGACGATGGGGAATGTGATTGCGGTTGCCATGACCATGACCACCATCACGGGGATGGCTGCAGCTGTGGTGATGACGGTTGCGGTTGCGGCGAGGATGAAGATGGAGACCAGGATGATGACGAAGAAGAGGGGGACTTGGCCGAGATAGAGGCCGAGGAGAATGCGTTCTTCGCTGAAATCCGTGCCAAGAAAGGCAGCCTGAGGCTTCCGGCTTCCCGTGATCTGCCAGTGAAGGCTTTCGCCGAACACGAGGCTAAGCGTTGTCTGGAATGCTCCTATATCTGCAACAAATGTGTCGAGGTCTGTCCGAACCGGGCCAATGTGGCTTTGGATATGCGCGATCGAAGCGATCTGTTCGAGAATCCGTTCCAGATCATCCATCTGGATGCCTTTTGCAATGAGTGTGGCAACTGTGCTACATTCTGCCCCTGGGATGGCAAGCCATATCAGGACAAGCTGACGGTTTTCAGCCGCAGGGATGATTTCGAGGATTCCGAGAATACAGGATTCTTCGTGGAGGACGACTCTGTCCTGGTGCGTATCGATGGGGAAGTCTCCAACCACACCATTGGAAGTGATGGGATGCTGGACGGCGACCTGCCTGAAGAAGTGGCGGCGATAATCGGGGAGATCATCTGCAACCATGCCTATCTGCTCGGACGGGTGGATTGCTGAAGGATTGTGGAATCCAAGGAGGTGCGACCGATGTCAACCACAGTGATAACCAATGCGCGCATAGTGCAGACCATGCCGCCGTTTTCCGTTTCCGAAGGGGTCGATGTGGTGGTGAAGAACGATACCATCGTGGCTGTGGGCAAAAACGCCGCCGCCTCGTATCCGGGCGCCCGTATCATAGACGGGTCCGGCAAGACCGTCATCCCGGGTATGGTCTGTTCACATCACCATTATTATTCGGGATTGTCCCGGGGCATGCTGATCAGCGCGGGGCCTCAGAACGATTTCATCCAGGTACTCAAGGAGTGGTGGTGGCGTCTGGATCGCGGACTCGACGAGGAAGCCTGCTATTATTCCAGTCTGATCTGCTCGATCGATGCCATCGCCGCTGGCACAACCAGCTGCATAGACCACCATGCGAGTCCCGCCTATATTACCGGCTCGCTCGACACTATCGCCAAAGGCATGCGCGAAGTAGGTGTGCGTGGAGCGACCTGCTACGAGGTGACTGACCGCAATGGCGGTATGGAAGAGATCCGTCGGGGAGTTGAAGAGAACATCCGTTTCGCCAAAAGCGTCGATGCAGAGCGTAAAATCGGTAAAAAACCCCTGGTGGAGGCGATGATTGGTGGCCATGCCCCATTCACTGTTCCAGATGAGGGTTTGGCGATGATGGCCTCGGCTTGCAGGGAAACCGGCCGGGGAATCCATTTCCATGTGGCTGAGGACAAGTACGATGTGACCTGGTCGCATCATATGCACAATGCCGATATCATCGACCGCCTTGACCGCTTTGGACTGCTGGCCGACAATTCGCTGCTTGTCCATGGTCTGTGGTTGAATCCCCATGAGATCGAAGTGCTCAACGCAAGGGGCTGTTTCTTTGCCCACAATCCCCGTAGCAACATGAACAACCATGTTGGCTATTGCCAGAACCTCCGCCAGGTGGAAAAGCTGGTGCTGGGTACAGATGGTTGCGGTGGCAATATGTTTGAGGAACTCAAGATCGCCTATTTCAAACACAAGGATGAGGGTGGTCCCTGGTGGCCAGGCGACTTCCTGACGGCGCTTACCCGTGGGAACCGCCTTCTTGAACGGTATTTCGGTGAACAGTTCGGACGGGTCGAGCCGGGATACAAAGCCGATCTGGTGATGCTGGACTATAACAGTCCCACGCCATGGGTCGATGCCAATGCGGCAGGCCATTTTGTGTGGGGGATCAGCTCGAATTCGGTCCATTCCGTGATGGTCGAAGGAAAGCTGGTGATGGAAAACAGGCAGTTCCCGTTCGATGTGAAAGAACTTTACGCGAAAGCGGCCGAGGTCGCTTCCCATGTATGGGCGAAAGTCGACAAAATCGCCCCGTGACATGAATTCAGGGCTATGGAGCCTGGCCCTGTCCAGGCTGAACGAAGAGAATACCAAGGAGCAATTATGGACATTCAAGAACAAATCAGAAAGAAAGCGGCCCAATACCGCGATTATACCGCGGACAATCTCTCCAAGCTGGTGAAGGTGAAATCCTACAGCAGCAAGGAAGAGGATGTGTGCCATCTTATTGTCGGACTGTGCAAGGAAGCGGGTTTCGACGAGGTCCGCATCGACGGATTGGGTAGTGTTATCGGACGGGTAGGCAATGGCCCCAAAAAAATCGCCTTCGATGCGCATATCGATACGGTCGAGGTGGGCAATCCCGCCAACTGGAAATTCGATCCGTTCTGTGGTGATATCAGAGACGGCAAGGTTTGGGGTCGGGGAAGCTCCGATCAGAAAGGCGGTGCCGCTTCGATGATCACTGCTGGCCGGATTCTCAAGGAGCTTGGCTATGGTGGACAATACACGGTGTACTTTACTTTCACCGTCATGGAAGAGGACTGCGATGGCATGTGCTGGAAGTATCTTATCGAGGAAGAGGGTTTCAAACCCGATCTGGTAGTATCCACCGAACCCACTAGCTGCCGTCTCTATCGCGGACACCGGGGCCGGATGGAGATTAAAACCATCCTCAAAGGCATTTCCTGTCATGGAAGCGCTCCTGAACGGGGGGTGAGTGCCGCTTACAAAGCTGCCAAAGCCGCTTTGGCTATCGAGCAGCTCAACAAGGACCTCCAGCCAGATGCGGAAGGATTCCTTGGCAAAGGAACCATCACGGTGTCCCAGATGGATGTCAAAGGTCCTTCACAGTGTGCGGTTGCCGACTATGCGATGCTCTATTGCGACCGCCGCCTCACCTGGGGCGAAGATGCCGATCTGGCCATCCGCCAGGTGCGCGAGTATATCTCCAAGGCGACCGGGGACGATCCCGATTCCTTCACAGTTGAGATGCCCGACTATGAGAAAACCGGCTGGACAAAAAAGGAATACCATCAGGAACTCTATTTCCCCACCTGGAAGATTCCGCAATCCCATTACCTGGTGAAAAGCGGCGTCGAAGCCCACGAGAAGCTGTTTGGAAAACCCCCGGTGGTTGACAAATGGACCTTTTCCACCAACCTGGTCGCCACCACTGGACGCCATAAGATTCCCGCGATCGGTTTCGGGCCGGGCGATGAGTCCCAGGCGCATGCTCCCAATGAGATAAACCGCATAGATGATCTGGAGATCTGCGCGGCTTTCTACGCTATGCTTCCCTATAGCCTCGAAGGAAAATCAAACTAGCATTTTCCCTGGATACACAGTATATTTCTTATGGACAACGGTGTCGCTGGTTTTCCAGTGGCACCGTAATGTGAGCACCCGCCATGCTTTACCTCTCCTAACAATACATGGAAAGGACTTCCTGTCGAAGAGGCACCGCGGGTTTCAGGGTCAGAAACGGCCCACGTCAGGAGGATCGCACATGCGGGAAACACCGATCGGGAAACCGATCCGCAGATTGGACGCTATCGCAAAAGCATCGGGTACCCAGAAGTATCTTGGTGATTACCGTTTTGAGGGTGTGCTGCACAGCCGCATGGTCCGTTCCACCATCGCGCGTGGACGTATAAAGGAAATCCATCTTCCCTTGCTGCCTGATGGGTATCATTTCATCACATACAAAGACATTCCCGCAGGCGGCCGCAACGAATTGGTGATGATCAAGAAGGATTACCGGTGTTTCGCCGAGGAGGAGGTGCGCTATATCGGTGAGACCATCGGGTTGCTGGTCGGTCCTGACCGGAATGTACTGGCCGACCTGATCGGACAGATCTCCATCGATTATGAGGAGCATATTCCAGCAATCACCATCCAGGAAGGTTTGGACTGCAAGGGAGGACCTTTTGTCGGGGATAACAACCTGTTCTGTGATTTCACCATTGAAAAGGGCGATATCGCGGCAACCTTGGCCAAGGCTGACAGGATTGTCGAGGATGAGATCAACACCGGATGGCAGGAACATGTCCATCTGGAGACAAATGCCGCGGCAGTGATGAAAGAGGACGGAAAATTCGTAGTCTATGCCAGCTGCCAGTGTCCCTTCTATGTGCGCAAATCAATCGCCGGGCTGTTGAACCTCCCCTATGAGGATGTCATAGTGCGCCAGACCACCACCGGTGGGGCTTTTGGCGGCAAGGAGCATTTTCCCGATGTGCTGGCCGGGGCGCTTCTGGTGGCGGTGAATACAATCGGCAAACCTGTGCAGCTGGTGTTCGACCGGCACGAGGATTGCGCTTTCAGCGTCAAACGGCATCCCAGCCGCACACGCTTCAAGACGGCTTTGGACAAACAGGGCCATATCCTGGGTATGGATATCGATGTGGTGTACAACGCCGGTGGCTATGAAAGCTGTTCCTACGTGGTGCTCCAGCGGGGAGTGTTCCATGCGGCTGGAGTCTACAATATCCCCGTCACGCGTATCCGTGGCCGGGCTGTGGCCACCAATACGTTTCCCAGCGATGCGTTCCGTGGATTCGGCGCTCCCCAGACCCTGTTCGCCATAGAGACCCATCTATGCCATCTGGCCAGGCAGCTGGAGGTGGATCCCCTGGAGCTGAAGAGCCGGTATTTCCTGAAAAAAGGCGATCCCACGGTAACCAATGGCCATATCAATGAACAGGTGATGATACCCGAAATGCTCAGGCAGGTATTGGATGCCTCGGATTACAAACGCAAGGCGAAAGCCTACCAGCGGGGCAGTGGGAAAGGCATTGGGTTGTCATTGTACAACCATGGGGGCGCTTTTACCGGGAACGGGGAGCAGATGATCATCAAGGCCAAAGCCCGGTTGCATAAGCGCGCCGACGGCTTTGTGGAGATACTCATTGGAAGCACCGAGATGGGACAGGGATTGCAGACGGTTTTTCCCAAGATTGTCGCCCGTGAGCTTGGCTTGGACGAGGACCATGTCATCTACGACAATCCCGATACAAGCCGTGTGGCCGATAGCGGACCCACGGTGGCTAGCCGGTCTACCATGATTGTGGGAAAGATACTGGAAGATGCCGCCAAGGATATGAAACGCCGGTGGGATGAAGCGGAGGATTTCACCACGGAAGCGGAATACCAACACCCACAAGGGTATCCGTGGGATCAGAACACCTTCCAGGGCGATGCCTATATCGCCTATGGATGGGGAGTGTGCGCGGTCGAAGTGGAAGTCGACCCCCTCACCAATGAAGTGCTGACCAAGGGGATCTGGTCATCCCACGATGTAGGGGTGGCCATAGATGAACAGATTGTGCAGGGGCAGATCAATGGCGGAATTCTCCAGAGTCTGGGATACGCCTCGATGGAGAAACTGGAGAACAGCGCGAAAACCGGGTTCAAACAGGTTGGATTGTCCGATTATGTGATTCCCACTTCCATGGATTTCCCCGATCAGAGCGCCACTTTGGTCGACAATCCCTATCCCTATGGACCCTCGGGTGCCAAAGGCATGGGCGAACTGGTCTTCAATGGAGCCTCGGCGGCCTTTGTGGATGCCGTCTCACGGGCGATCGATAGAGACATCCGGGCGATTCCCATACCGCCTGAGACAATAACGGAGCTGATCCAACATGGTGTGTGAGATATCTTTCAAATTGAATGGCCAGGATGTGAGCCTGAAAACCGATCCCCTGCGGCGTCTGCTGGATGTGTTGCGCGAGGATTTCGGCATGATGGGTACCAAGGAAGCCTGTGGAGAAGGAGAATGCGGCGCTTGTTCCATTCTCAAGGATGGCAGGATGGTAACCTCCTGTCTCATTCCTATAGGAGCGGTACAGGGTTGCCATCTGATGACTATCGAGGGCTTGCGTGAGACTGAGCGTGGCAAATGCATCATCGAGGCTTTCGCCGATGGCGGTGCGGTGCAATGCGGGTTCTGCATTCCCGGTATGGTTATCGCCGCGGAAAACCTGCTGGCTTCGAATCCCCATCCCACCCGGGAGGAGATACGCTATGGAATTTCCGGCAATCTATGCCGGTGCACTGGGTATGACCTCATTGTGGAAAGCATCAAGCTGGCTTCTGAAAGGGGGAATGGATTATGGTAGAATCGGCTTATATTCCCGTTGATCTGGCACATGCCCTGCGGTTGAGAAAAGAAACCGGTGCCCACCCGCTCGCCGGCGGTACCGATCTGGTGGTTTCCTACAACCGGGGTGCCGGGACAACCCCTAGGTTTCCCTGGCCAGTGATGATAGTCAGCCAGCTCGAGGAACTGCAGGGCATCTACATGGATGGCAAGGAAGTATCCATCGGTGCGCTGACCACCGCGGCCACCATTGCCGCTTGCGCGCTGGTCCCCTACCAGATACGGGAAGCGGCTAGGCTCATGGGAGCCCAGTCCCTGCGCAATATGGCTACCATCGGTGGCAACATCTGCAATGCCTCGCCCAAAGGCGATCTGCCGGTTCCTCTGATCATGTGGGATGCCCGTGTGGAGTTGTCCAGTGTGTCGGGAAAGCGCCAGATGCTGGTGGATGAGTTTATCCAAGGTGCCAAGAAAACGGCCTTGCGCGACGATGAATTGCTCACAAGGGTGATCATACCCTGCGTTGAGCCGGCCTTCACCTATATCTGGTACCGCAAGATCGGTACCCGGCGGGCGAATGCCATCTCAAAACTCTCGCTGAGTGCCGCCATCACAATCGATGGTTGTGGCACTATCACTGATTTCCGCTCGGCAAGTGGCGCCGCGGGCCCCAAGGTCGCCAGAAGCCGGGAGTTGGAAAAGACTTTGATTGGACTTACCTTGCCTGAGATGGGGAAACAGACACCGGATTTTCTGGATGCCTATAACGGAATCATCTCGCCGCACGCGATGCCTGCCTACCGCAGGACATCCACGAGGCAGATGCTTGAGCATTTCCTCCGTACGGTAGTCGAAAGACCAGCAGGATGTATTATTGAATAGAGGGACGCGCACATGAACGAGCACACCATCTTATTGAAAGACATCTTCTGCCTGATGACCAACCCCGCCAAAGAAACCCTATCGGGAGCGGATCTGCTGATCGAGGGAGGGGTGGTTAAGACCATCGCTCCTTCGGGAGGACTGAAAGCTCCGCAGAACGGGAGGACCATCGATTGTTCCCGGCACGTGGTGGTTCCCGGTTTCGTGAACACCCACCATCACTTCTATCAAACCCTGACCAGGAACCATCCACAAGTGCAGAATGCCGAATTGTTCGATTGGCTAAGGTTCCTGTACAACGTGTGGAAGCATATCGATGAGGATGCAGTGTACTATTCCTCGATGCTTGCCATGGGCGAGTTGCTGAAAACCGGATGCACCTGCAGCACCGACCACCACTACCTGTATCCCATGGGGTTCAAGGGAGATCTCATGGGTCTACAGTTCTCAGCCGCTGACCAGCTGGGGATGCGTTTCAGCCCAACCCGCGGTTCCATGTCGCTGAGCCAGAAGGATGGTGGTCTGCCTCCCGATTCGGTGGTGCAGACTTCCGATCAGATACTCGCCGACAGCGAACGGGTGATTCAGAAATACCATGACAACGCCCCCATGGCGATGCACAAGATCGTGTTGGCTCCCTGCAGTCCTTTCAGCGTTACCAAAGATCTGATGCGGGAGAGCGCCCGTTTGGCCCGGCGCTATGGGGTGCGCCTGCACACCCATCTTGCCGAAACCCGCGATGAGAATGATTTCTGCCTGCAGATGTACGGCAAACGGCCGATACCTCTGATGGAGGAATGCGAACTGATCGGTCCGGATGTGTTCTATGCCCACGGCATCCATTTCAACGATGCTGAATTGGACATCCTGAAGGCGACAGGATCCCATATCGCCCACTGTCCATCGTCGAACATGCGTCTTGGTTCGGGTATCTGCCGGGTGCGGGAAATGCTTGACATGGGAATCAATGTCGGCATCGGTGTGGATGGTTCGGCATCCAATGATTCCTCCGATATGCTCGCGGAGATCCGCAATGCCCTGTTATTGCAGCGGGTAAGCAAGGGGGCTGCCGCCCTCACCACCCGCGAGGCTTTCGCCATGGCCTCGGAGAATGGCGCGAAAATGCTGGATTTCGGCCAGGTTGGCCGTTTGGAGGAAGGGTGGGCGGCCGATGCCGCGCTCTTCGATGTCCATACGCTTCCGTATGCCGGATCGCTTTCAGACCCTGTCGCAGCCCTGATTTTCTGTGGTTGCGACCACACTACCGACTATACCATCGTGAATGGCAAGGTGGTGGTCGATCAAAAACGGCTGGTGGGCTTCAGCGAGGACGAATTGGCGGATAAAGCCAATGCGATCAGCGCCAAGCTCATGGGAAAAGCCGCTCGGAAGGAGGCCTTATGATTACCGGATTCCTCATGGCTGGATCCAAGGAGAAAGCCCTGGAGTTGAAAATGGAAAACAGTGGGGGAAGCATGTTTCTGGCCGGTGGAACGGAAATCAACCGGTTGAAATCCTCTGTGGCTCCCACGTCGGTGGTTTCATTGAAGAACATCGGTTTGGATACCCTGGCGATGAAGGACGGCTTGCTGCATATCGGTAGCGGTGTTACCTTGCAACAACTAGTCGATTCCCCCCTGGTCCCCGCCTTTATTAAAGACGCGGCGGTTTTCTGTGGTTCCCGCACCAGGCGGAACATGGCCACCATTGGCGGCAATATCGCGTTGGTCCGCGACGATTCCTATCTCATGCCCACCCTGGTGGCGGCTAAAGCCCGCTTGGTTATGGCCGGGTATTCAAAGAAGAGTGGATATACCGAGGAAAACATTCCCATACGGGAATACCTTTCGTTCAAGGATCATTTCGCTGACGCCCTGATACTCTGCGTCGTACTGGATAAACCCAACCGGTTCGTGGCCTCGTCCAGGTTTGCCAAAACAGTGCAGAGCCCAGCGGCCGTCACGGTTTCCTTTGGAGCCGATATCCTCAGTGGGAAGCCACAGGATGTGCGTATCTGTGCCGCGGTGAAGAATCTGGGGGTGATCAGATTCCCGGGAATCGAGGATAAAGTGGCTGCCCAGGAGTTCATCCAGCCGGAGGATGTCATGAATGCCATACCAGACAATCTGGTGTTTGTGGATGATATAACCGGGACGGGTGTCTATAAAAAGTATATCCTGGGGACCGCCATTGAGCGGATGTACCGTACATGTCTTGAATCTTGCAGAAAAGGAGGTACCGCATGCTAGTAACCTGTATGGTCAATGGGAAACCGGTACATGCCACCGTTGCTCCTGGTGATACGCTCAGGCACATGCTGGTGGGTCTTGGACATTTCGCGGTGCGTGATAGCGATGATGCCGAAGGTTTCGCAGGCAGCGATACCGTTCTGGTGGATGATACTCCGATCTTTGCGAATCTCATGCTGGCCGCCCAGGCTGAGGGGGCATCAATCCGTACTCCCGACGGTCTTGCCAATGGGGGCGCTCTGACGATTGTCCAGCAGGCGATGATCGATGCGGGCATCGTGCAGTCGGCCTACAATGCTCCGGCAGCGGCTCTTTTGCTTACATGGTTGCTGGAGCATAGCCCCAATCCAACTCGAGAGGAGATCAAGGATGCCCTTTCAGGTATCTTCATCCGCGATACCGGTTATGAGCATTATTTCCTGGCGGTGCGTCTGGCGGTGGAAAAGCGGGACAATGGTGCCTATACCAGCCAGATCGCTCCTGAATTCCGCGAGGAGCTGAGTTATGTGGGAAAAGTCAAGCCGAAAGTCGATGGCCGGCAATTGGTCGCTGGCTGGAAATCGTTTGTGGAGGACCGGGTGGATCCTGAAGCCTGTTCTCTGGTTATGCTGCGCAGCCCCTACGCCCATGCCTACATCAAATCGATCGATACTTCCGAAGCCCAGAGCATGCCGGGAGTGGTCACTATCATCACTAGCTTCAACTGCCCCGATGTATACTACATGTCGGCCGGGCAGGGGGCTCCGGAACCCTCACCGTATGACCGCCGTCTGTTGAACCGCAAGGTCCGCCATGTGGGCGACCGGGTGGCCGCGGTGGTGGCCGAGACTCTGGAGCAGGCGATGGCTGCCCGCTTGAGGATCAAGGTGGAATACGAGGTTCTCAAACCGGTGTTCACCGTGGAGGAAGCCATGGCTCCCGATGCACCGATCGTGCAGAACGGTCCCGCGGTGTATCTGAGCGGTGCTCCTGCCAATCTTGAGGAATACAACCGGAATACTGATCCCCGTGAAGGCAAAGTGATCTATTGTTTCCCTCTACATGGCGACAACCGCCATAATATCGCCTCACGCGCCCATGGGGCCATCGGGGATATCGAGAAGGGTTTTGGCGAAGCCGATGCGGTGATCGAACGTACCTACCAATCCTCCCAGCCGCAATGCACGCCTTTGGAAACCCATATCTCCTATGCGAAAATCGATAATGACCGCTTGGTGATCCATGCCTCCACCCAGGTGCCTTTCCATCTCAGGCGCATTGTCGCCAAGATCTGCCAGATCGACGAGAACAAGATCCATGTGATCAAGGAGAAGGTTGGAGGAGGCTATGGTTCCAAACAGGATGTGCTGATCGATGATATAGTGGGCTATGCCGCCTGGATCACCCGGCGTCCGGTTCTATGCCACAATACCCGTGAGGAGGAGTTCATCGCCAACAGTACCCGCCACCCCATGCGTGTGACGGTCAAGATGGGGGCGAAGAAGGATGGGACCATCACCGCGGTCTATATGGATGTCAGGGCCAATACCGGCCCGTATGGCAACCACTGCCTTACCGTACCGATGAATGCCTGCTCGAAAACCCTGCCATTGCTGAAATGCCCGAATATGAAATTCGATGTGACCACCTATTACACCAATATTCCTCCCACCGGAGCCTATCAGGGCTATGGGGCTCCCAAAGGGAGTTACGCCTTGATGACCTGTCTGGCCGAGATGGCGGAGGCGGTTGGTGTGGATCCTTTGGAAATGGCCCGGAAGAACCATGTGGACAGTGGGTTCATGCTGGAGATTCTCAAGAGCCTTGGCGAGGGCCGCGAAGGCACGGCGGTTCCTGTGGGAAGCTGTGGTCTCGGCCAGGCGCTCGATCTGGGAGCCAAGATGATCGGCTGGGGCGAACATGTGGCCAGCGATGATCCCGAGGTGAAGATCGGTAAGGGTTTCGCCATGATCCAACAGGGGTCTGGCCTGCCCGGCCTGGACCATGCCACCTGCGATGTCGTGTTCAACACTGATGGGACTTTCATGATCCATAGCGGGGGAACCGATCTCGGCACGGGTTTGGATACCATCTCGGTTAAATGTGTAAGCGAGATCCTGTGTGTCGAAATGGAGAAGGTGTCGATTCTGTCAGGCGATACCGACAATACCCTGTTCGATACCGGTGCCTATGCTTCCAGCGGCACCTACTTCTCGGGCAATGCGACCCTCAAGGCCGCCTTGAACCTGAAGGAGAAAGTTCTGGCCGAAGCGGCTCTGCAGATGGAAGAGGATGTGAAGGATCTGCAGGTTCGAGCCCCTGGAGAAGTCTATTCCAGCAAGACTGGAAAGATCCTTGCCTATAGCAAGCTCGCCCACGATACCCTTACGGGGGTAGGGCGTGGACAGCTGGTCGGTTATGGATCGTTCGCGACCAACAACGCGGCCATACCCTATGGCGCCCATTTCGCCCAGGTGGCGGTCAATACCCGTACCGGTGAGGTCAAGGTGCAGAAATTCCATGCACTGCAGGATGCGGGGACGCCCATCAATCCCGAGATGGCGCTCTGCCAGATCTACGGTGCGGTGTTCAAGTCCATCGGGCATTCGCTGTACGAGGATCTGATCCTGGACAAGGACGGGGTATGCCAGACAACCGACCTGACCAGTTATGGGGTACCGATGATCAGTGAACTGCCGGATGATTTCAAGGCGGTGCTGATCGATGTGAACGATGCCTATGGGCCCTTTGGCGCCAAATCCATTTCGGAGATCGCTACCAATGGAGCCGCTCCGGCTATTGCCAATGCCATCCATGACGCGGTAGGTGTGTGGATCCGTTCCTGGCCATTCACACCAGAAAAGATCCTTAGGGCTTTGGGCAGGATTTCCTGATAGCGCATGTCGGTTGGGGATGGGGTGGCGTGATTGCCTCCCATCCTCTTTTTCGCGCCAGGGCGTAGGTGGAGTTCCTTGCCCCTAGGGCAAGAACGGGAACCAAAGACCGGTGCGGGGGCTTTTGGAAAGCCCCCGAAGGCGCCCGAAATTTGCTTCAAAGTAGATGGATATGGAATTGTTGCAACAAACTGCAACATGGATATCTAGACAGGCCATAGGGTGCATGCTATACTTTGCCCAGTACGATTGACAACCCGAAAAACAAATTGGAGGTTCTATGAAAGACACAGCCACCATTAAGAAAATGATTGAGGAACTGAAGGGATTGAAAACCCAGGATATGTACCTCAACGATTTTTTCCATACCTGGAAAGAGAGTGATGATGAGATCGACGCCACCTTCGCCGTAGCCGAGATACTCCGCGGAATGCGCGAAAACAACATCTCCTCCAAGGTATTCGACAGCGGTCTCGGGATTTCCGTGTTCCGCGACAACTCTACCCGGACCCGTTTCAGCTTCGCCAGCGCATGCAACATGCTGGGACTCGAAGTACAGGATCTCGATGAGAAGACCAGCCAGATCGCCCATGGTGAAACAGTGCGTGAAACCGCCAATATGGTGTCCTTCATGGCAGACGTCATCGGCATCCGCGATGACATGTACATCGGCAAAGGCCACACCTACATGAAGGAAGTCGCCAATGCAGTGCAGGAAGGCTATGATGACGGGGTTCTTGAACAGCGCCCGACTCTGGTCAACCTACAGTGCGATATCGACCATCCGACCCAGTCCATGGCCGACGCGCTCCATGTGATCAATCAATTCGGTGGAGTGGAGAACCTCAAGGGCAAGAAGATCGCCATGACCTGGGCCTACAGTCCTTCCTATGGCAAACCGCTTTCGGTTCCCCAGGGAATCATCGGGTTGTTCACCCGTTTTGGCATGGATGTGGTTCTCGCGCACCCCGAAGGGTACAATGTGATGCCGGAGATCGAAGAGATCGCCAAAAAGAATGCCGAGAAATCAGGCGGTTCCTATACACGTGTGAACAGCATGGCCGAAGCGTTCAAGGATGCCGACATCGTCTATCCCAAGAGCTGGGCTCCGTTCGCCGTCATGGAAGAAAGAACCGCTCTGGTGGGAGAAGGCAAGTTCGATGAGCTCAAGAGCCTGGAGAAACGCTGCCTTGAGAACAATGCCCGGTTCAAGGATTGGGAATGCACCGAGGAACTGATGGCCTCCACCAAGAATGGCAAGGCACTGTATATGCATTGTCTCCCCGCCGATATCACCGGGGTAAGCTGCAAGCAGGGCGAATGCGCCGCGTCGGTGTTCGACCGCTACCGGCAGCCTCTCTACAAACAGGCCAGTTTCAAGCCGTACATCATTGCCGCTATGATCTTCCTATCCAAATTCAGCAATCCCGCTGCCAAGCTCACCGAGCTGCTTGAAGCTGGAACCAAAAGAATCAAATAATACCTTTTATCACTGGAATCCAATCCCCATGGGTGGTAAAACGCCTGTGGGGATTTTTTATAGCGCCATCCCGGTTTTGAATTGACTGTTATACAACCCGGCATAGAAGCCCCCGGCAGCCATGAGTCCATCGTGTCTGCCCGCTTCCACCACGTGTCCATCATCCACAACCACAATCCTGTCGGCATTGCGGATGGTGGAGAGCCGGTGGGCTATGACAAAACTGGTCTTGCCTTTCATCAAGGTAAGCAGCGCTTCCTGGATAAGCACCTCGGTGCGGGTGTCGATGGAGGAAGTGGCTTCATCCAGAATAAGGATGGAGGATTGGGCGATGATCGCCCTGGCTATGCTGAGCAGTTGCCGCTGGCCTTGCGAAAGGTTCCCGCCATTGTCGGCAAGCACCGTGTCGTACCCATTGGGCAACTGGAGGATGAATTCGTGGGCGCGCGCTTGGTGGGCGGCTTGTTCAACCTCGTCATCACTGGCCGATAACCGTCCATAGCGGATATTCTCACGCACAGTTTCCGAGAAAAGGAACGGATCCTGCAGTACCACCGATACCTTTGACCGCAAACTCTCCAGGGTGATATCGTGGATATCTTTTCCATCGATCAGGATACTCCCGCCGTCGAAATCATAGAACCTGGTGAGTAGGTTGATAATGGTGGTCTTGCCGGCGCCGGTAGGGCCTACAATCGCCACGGTTTGTCCCGGTTCGGCCTGCAGATCGGCTTTTTTCAACACCGGTTTGCCGGGGATGTAGGAGAAATCGACCTGTTCGAAGCATACCGCGCCATGGAGTACGTCAATATCCCGGGCGGTTGGCAGGTCCTCTTCCTTGGGAGTGTCGATGACTTCGAATACCCGTTCGCTTCCGGCAAGTGCCGACTGCACTGTGTTGAACAGGCTGAGGATATCGTTGATCGGCCGGGTGAAATGCCGCATGTACAGTAAGAACGAGAAAACGGTGCCTATGGTTAGATCCATACCCTTGATGATGAACAGACTGCCACAGATGGTGATGATCAGGTAGGTGGTGTTGTTGATCAGATTGTTAAGGGGACCTAGGATACCCGAGAGCGCATGGGCAGCCGTGGAGGCACGGACAAAGCGCTGGTTTATCTGGGAGAATCCCTGCAATACCTGTTGTTTCTGCGAGAACAGCGTGACCGCTTTCTGGCCTGACACCATCTCTTCAATATAGCCATTAAGGTTTCCCAGTTCTTTCTGTTGGGAAGCGAAGTATTGTCTGGTATGCTTGGCGATGAACCGGGTGAGGAAGAACATCAGCGGCGTAGTGGTCAGGGCGATAAGGGTTAGCCGAGGGTCGAGAATAAGCATGGCGGCCAGCATGCCGGTGATGGTGATGAGACCTGAGAACAATTGCACGACACCCTGGGACAGCATGATGTTGATGTTGTCCACATCGTTGGTAAGCCGGCTCATGATATCACCGCTGGCATGGGTGTCGAAATACCGCAAAGGCAGATGCTGCAAGTGGATGAACAAGTCCTTGCGTATGCTGGCTGAGGTCTTCTGTGCGATTCCCACCATCAGTACATTCTGGATATAGGTGGAAATCACCCCTACAACATAGATGCCCAGCATGATCAGGCAGATGGATGCCAGTCCCCTTATGTCACCGGTTCCGATGAAATGATCGACTGTATAGCCATTCAGCCGAGTGCCCACAATGCTTACCGCGGTGGAAACAATGGACAGTACGAAGACCAAGCCCAATGCGAGGCGTTTTTGCGCCAGGTAGGCAAGAATCCGCTTGACCGTTTTGCGGGTATCGGCCGGTTTCAGCTTCTCACTGAAAAACCGCGCCTGGGGTCCCCCGGTTGGCCGGCCGCTGAAGCTGGTTTGGAAATTAGCCACGGGGGAGTGCCTCCTCTCCCAGCTGGGATACGGCGATACTGCGGTAGATTTCGCTGGACTGCAACAGTTCCTTATGGGTGCCGATAGCCACCATGCGCCCAAAATCAAGCACAATGATCTTGTCGGCATGGATTACTGCGGAAATCCGCTGGGCGATCACAATCCTGGTGCGACCTTGCAGCCTTTTTGCCAGCGAAGAGCGTAGATTGGCCTCGGTCTTCAGATCCACGGCGCTGGTGGAATCGTCGAGGATGAGGATCCGGGGATTCCGCAGCAATGTGCGGGCCAATGAAAGACGCTGTTTCTGTCCTCCAGAAAAATTCTGTCCACGCTGTTCAACCGGCGTGGTGTACCGTTGGGGTAGGGTTTCGATATAATCCAGGATCTGGGCATCCCGGCAAGCATCATCCATCTCTGTCGCCAAAGCTCCGTTGTTGCCAAAACGCAGGTTGCTTTCGATGCTGCCGGAAAAGAGCTGGCTTTCCTGCATAACCACCCCGATATCGCGGCGCAGGTCAGTGATATCCATCTGGCGGATATCGACTCCTCCAATGCGGATCCGACCGCTGGTGACATCGTAAAGCCGGGGAATTAAATTGGCCAGCGAGCTTTTCCCCGAGCCTGTGGCTCCGATGATGCCCACCATCTCGCCTTCCTTGATGGAAAACGAGAGATTCTGGAGAACAAGGGCGCCCCCGTTGCTATAACTGAAGCTGACATCCTCAAACCCGATGTCATAGGAGTGTATCGAGTAGGGCTCCTGTGGTTCCTGGATAGAGGGGACAATCGAGAATATCTCATTGATGCGCTGCGCAGAGGCTTGCGCTTTGGAGAGATTCACCACCAGGTTCACCATAAGCAGCATTGAATGGGTGGATTGAACCAAGTAATTGATGAAGGCCATGATCTTGCCTATCTCGATGGCTTTTTCGGCAACCAGATTACCCCCGAACCACAAGATGGCGACCACACTGAGATTCATCACCAGATTAACCGCCGGCACCAGCAGAATGGTGAAGGTTTGTGCCCGGATACTGTTGTCGGCCAGATCATCATTGGCTTGGGTGAAGCGTTGTTTCTGGTGGCGTTCGTTGGTGAAGGCTTTCACCACACGCATGCCCAGCAGGTTCTCACGCATGATGGTATTGACCCGGTCAAGACTTTTCTGGACCTGCAGGAATACCGGGAAGGAGTTTCTCAAAACGAGAACGATGCTTCCAAAGACAATGGGCAGAATGATGCAGAACACCAAGGCCAATTGTGGGCTGAGAAAGAATGACATGACCACACTCCCGATCAAGGTGAAAGGGGAGCGCACCATGATGCGCAACATCATCATCAGCATGCTTTGCATCTGCATGACATCGTTGGTGAGTCTGGTGACCAGCGAGGAGGTTTTGAATCCATCGATTTCGGCAAAGGAAAGGCTCCCGATTTTTCCAAAAAGACTTTGGCGCATCCGGCCTGACATGCTGATGGCCGCGATGGATGCGGATACCGAACAACATGCGCCTCCAAGGAATCCCGCCAGAGCCAGCGTGGCCATCTGCAATCCGGCTTTCCATACATAGGCGGCGTCTCTCTGGACAACTCCGGTATCGATGATCCGGGACATGAGGGTGGGTTGCATCAGATCCATACAGACTTCCAGCATCATCATCAATGGGGCGATGATCGCGAAGAACCTGGCTGGACCTTTCAGATAGCGCAGTGCAAGTCTGATCATATGCTGTATGGTTTCCCCCGCATGGAGATGGTCTGGCAATTCCTAAGGTGCCAGTCAAAAAAAGTAGCATCCTGTAAGAAGGAAGTCAAGCGGGGGTGTTGGATGCATCATGGAAAAAGAAAAACCGCACGGGACGGTTTTTGGCTGTCTCCCATGCGGTATCATCTCATGGACAAGTGTATTGTCTAGAACCAGAATCCATGGGAGAAGCCCATTGAGGGCATCATCATGGGACGGACATGCCAATAGCCAAAGCCACCACTGAACAGGAATGAGCAGATCGCGATTACCGTGAGGCCTGAAATGACCACTCCGATGATCGAAAGAACCTTTCCTGTACGGGCCATGGGATTCAATCCCTGCTTAAGCGATGCTGTTGCCTGGAATATTCCGATTGTCCCCAGGACCACACCGATGAAACCACCCAAACCGAAACCTTTAAAAGGACCCAGAATTGAGAGTATTCCTAAAATGAGCGCGGCAACCGCATGCCCATCGTACTGGTTTTTCTGGGAATCGGCGGGATTCCTCCGGTAGAGTTCCTCGTTCTGGGGATGTCCCTGGTTCTCCGTGTCCTGTTCTTGTTGTTGTTGTTGTGTATCCATATGGATCCTCCTGTATCTTTGTTGACAATATACTGCCACGGCCCCGTATCGGCAACTTGCGGAACATCACCGGATCGTGGGGGTGGATCCCGCTTTCCGAAGATCTTTCAAAGGCCTTCCAAGGGCCTTCCAAAGGCAATTTTTCTTGTCGTTTACTCTAAGGAATGATAGGATAGGGCAATCGTTCTGTGGCAATTTGTTTCGGGAGGTTCTGCGATGGATAGGAAACAGCTGAAGCATCTGATCGAGGTTGCCGCAGGTCGGGTCAAAGCTGATCTGGTTATCCACAACTGCCAGGTAGTCGATGTATTCAACAGCACCGTGGTGCAGGGTGACGTGGCTGTTGCGGATGGACTGGTGGCTGGAGTCGGTTCCTACACGGGGATAGCTGGTATGGATGCCAAGGGTTCCTACCTGATTCCAGGGCTTATCGACAGCCATGTGCATATTGAATCGTCTTTGGTGACACCCAGTGAGTTTTCCCGTCTGGTGATTCCCCATGGAACCACGACGGTGATCGCCGATCCCCATGAAATATGCAATGTCTGCGGGCTTGAGGGACTGGATTACATGCTGGAAGCTTCCCGGAATATACCGCTGGAGGTGTTCTTCATGCTGCCCTCCTGTGTTCCGGCCACATCCTTTGAACATTCAGGCGCGGTCCTGGATGCCAACCTGTTAGCCACACGCATGGACCATCCCCGTGTTCTGGGATTGGGTGAGCTGATGGATTTTATGGGAACCATTTCGGCCGACGGAGCAATCCTTGACAAACTGATGGTGGCTTTCCGGTCAGGTAAACAGGTGGATGGACACGCACCTGCCCTAGAAGGTCTTGGACTGACGGCTTACGCCGCCAGCGGGGTGGTGACCGACCATGAATGTGCTACTGGCACAGAGCTTCAGGAACGGGTACGCAACGGCATGTATGTACTGTTGCGTGAAGGATCGGCCTGCCATGATCTGCGGGCTTTGCTTAAAGGAGTTACTGAGGCCAATAGCCGTCGTTGTCTGATGTGTACTGATGACCGGCAACCCAAATCCATTCTTGAGGAAGGCCATATAGACAATCATCTGCGTATCGCGGTTGCCGAGGGGTTGGATGCGGTTACCGCGGTGAGGATGGCCACCCTCAATGCCGCTGAATGCTTTGGGCTGAAAGACCGCGGTGCTATCGCTCCCCGTTATCGCGCTGATCTGGTGTTGGTGGACAATCTGGTGGACTTCAACGTCCAACAGGTCTGGGTTGGAGGAAAAACCGTGGTGCAAGAGGGTGTGTACCTGATGGAATCCAATCCAATGGTGCCACAGTCGGTCTCAGGGCGGATGCATGTGAAGGATTTCGATATTTCGAGATTGAGACTTCCTTTGAAGAGCGATCGGGTGCGGGTAATCGACATCCTACCCGGTTCAGTGGTGACTGGCAACGGTACCGCAGTGGTCACACGTGATGGACAGGGTTCGTTCGCCCATACCAAGGATCAGGATATCGTGAAACTGGCCGTGGTGGAACGTCATCATGGAACCGGAAATATCGGACTGGCCTTGCTGCGGGGATATGGAATACAAGGTGGTGCCGTGGCCACCACGATCGCCCATGATTCCCACAACATCATTGTGGCCGGTGACAATGATGTGGATATGGAATATGCTGTCCACAATCTCATACAGATGGGAGGCGGCATCACCATGGTCGCCGGTAAAGAGGTACTGGCATCGCTTGCCTTGCCTATCGCCGGTCTGATGACCGCCGACCACGGTGATTCGGTAGTGGAAACCTTCGAACGCATGCATGCCATTGCCCGGGAAAAACTACATGTCAACCGGAGTATCGATCCATTTATGACGCTTTCTTTCATGGCGTTGCCGGTCATTCCCGCTCTTAAGGTAACTGATATGGGTCTGTTCGATGTCGGGCGTTTCCAGTTTGTGCCCGTGGAGCTTGATTGATATACGCAAGGAGCATATAAGAAGGCCGTCCACTGAAGGGCGGCCTTTTTGATAGCCGACGGATCCGATGGATCAGCCGAGGGCTTTGATCACGAAGTCGATAATGAACAGAACTGAGGCACCGGCAACGATCGGGTGGATCTGGTTGATTTTCTTGGTGGCGATCTTCACCAGGCAGTAGATGATGAATCCCGCGGCGATACCATTGGTGATACCATAGGTGAAAGACATGATGGCAACCGTGAAGAATGCAGGAATAGCCTCTTCGATATCGCCCCATTTGATAGCGGCGAAAGGTTCAGCCATCAGGATACCGACCACGATCAACGCGGGAGCGGTGGCCGCTCCGGGGACCATGCCGAACAGACCGGCGAAGGGCAGGCAGAGGAAGAACAGCACAGCCACGACGACCGAAGTGAGTCCAGTACGTCCACCAGCGGCGATACCGGCGGCGCTTTCCACATAGGTGGTTGCATTGGAGGTTCCCAGCAGGGCACCGATGGATGTGGCGGTGGAGTCGGCGAACAGGGCTTTGTCAAGGCGGGATTTGAATCCGGAGCCACTAGCCATGTTCTTTTCATCTTCATCGTCGAAAATGTGGGACTTGCGTCCGGTTCCGATGAATGTTCCGATGGAGTCAAAGGTATCGGACAGACTCATGCTGAAAATGGTGATCAGCACAAAGGGGATCTTGGAGGCATCCGAGAACATGCTGCCAAAGCCGGGTTTGCCGAAGAAAGCGAAAGCGACTTCCTTGAAACCTTTAAGGGAGTCACCGGTGGAAAGGAACGATTCGGGAATAACGGTAACACCCATGGGGATACCGATGAGTGTGGCGGCAACGATACCGATCAGGATGGCGCCCTTGACCTTCATGGCCATCAGGATAACCATGATTGCCAGACCGATCAGGGTGAGGAGTATGGACGGGGTGTTGAACGGGGTGAAGCCGGGTGTGGCGCCAAAGGTGATGAGTCCGGCGTTGTTCAGGCCAAGATAGGCGATGAACAGACCGATACCGCCGCCAATCGCGTTCTGCAGGCTTTCAGGAATCGCTTTGACAATGGATTTCCGGACTTTGGTGACGGTGATGGCGACATTGATGAGACCGCAGATAAAGACCATCGCCAATGCTTCCTGCCATTTGAATCCTCCAGCCAGGCAGACGGTATAGGTGAAGATTGCGTTGAGTCCCATTCCCGGGGCGACCGCGTAAGGAACGTTGGCGACCAAAGCCATCACCAGGGTTCCCACCATTGAAGCCAGACAGGTGGCGAAGAACACGCCATCCCAGCTCATTCCGGTTTGCGACAACATGTTCGGGTTCACGAAAACGATATAGGCCATGGTGAAGAATGTGGTGAAACCGGCTACGATTTCCCTCTTCACATTGGTTCCTTTCGCTTCGAGTTCGAAAAATTTGTTCATCTTCTTTCTACTCCTCCAGAAACGTCCTGTGCTGCATACAAACCGCATGCATTGGGTTTTCTCTCCCCGCGAGACACAGATAACCGGATTATAGGATTTATGGGCCGAGAATGCAAGTTTATTAAATTAACAGTTGCGATGCATGCCATGGGACGTGTGGACACCATATGGATGCCACATGGACTCGATATGGATGTCGTACCGTGACTAACTCCATACATTAAAGTAAATAATTGATAATGGACTGTAGGTCAGGCGCGTGTCACCAACAGACGGCCGTGGCTCTGCACGGTTTCCATGGGAGTTCCGTACAGTGTGGAGAGTCTGGGTGCGGTGAGTGTGGTTTCCATATCGCCTGAGAACAGGATATGCCCCTGTTTCATCATCGCCACATGCTGGGCCATCTCGGCGGCTATGGAAGGATCATGGGTAGTGAAGAACAGGGTGATTCCATTGTTTGCCAGGCGTTTTAGAATCCGTAGCACCATGGCGGTATGTCCGGGATCCAGGCTGCTGGTGGGTTCATCGAGCAACAGGATCCTGGGTTGCTGGGCAAGAGCCCTGGCCAGAAGGAGCAATTGGTATTCACCACCGCTAAGCTGGGTGACCACCCGGTGCATCAAATCTGAAAGCCCCACCTCTTTTACCGCCTCAACGGCGATGTGCACATCGTTTTGCGACGGTGAGGCCAATTGGTGCAGGTAGGGAGAGCGGCCGAACAGCACATAATCGAGCACGGTGAAGGAGAATCTGGAATGCTCATCCTGGGGGACCAGGCTGATGGTCCTTCCCAATTCCAGCTTGGAGTAGTTTTTCAGGGGTTGTCCGAACAGCAGGATGCTTCCGGAATCGGGAATCTTCCAGCGGAGCAGCAGATCCATCAGGGTTGATTTCCCAGCGCCATTCGGACCAAGCAGCGCCGTGGTTTTCCCTTCTGGAATAATCAGGCTGAGCTGTTCAAGCGCGGGGAAGTCCCTTAGGGCATAGGTGAAGGAGACATTGTCCAAACAGAAAGCCTGGCTCATAGTTTCACCCCAGACTGTTTGCGAAGCAGAATAAGTATGAATATCACTGCTCCTAGGATACTGGTGAGTATTCCCAGAGGTATCTCTCCGGCCAGAAGAGTGCGTCCCAATGTATCACACATCAGGAGAAACAGGGCCCCCATCGCCATGGACCCGGGAAGCGAGAACCGCGCATTGGATCCAAAGAGTCTTCTGGCCAGATGGGGGATGATGAGACCCACCCAGCCAACCAGTCCGGCGACCGATATGATGGCGGTGGTACCCACTGTGGCGATAAACAGGATCAGGCCTTTTTCCCTGGCCGGGGACAATCCGATGGAATGGGCGGTACGGTCATCCAGCGAGAGTAGGTTTATGCGCCATCGGAATAGAAATAACAGGATCAATACGGAAAGCATGATGGGAACCACCGAGACCACACTGTCCCAGGTACTGTTCCACAATCCTCCCATCATCCAAAAGGTGATATCCTGGAGATTGGTGGTTGGATCGGCCACCAGTTTGATGATGGATAGGCCGGATGAGAATATGGCGCTTACTGCTATGCCTGAAAGCACCAAGCGGAGAATCCAGCCGCCAAAGCGGAATCTCTTGGCCAGAAAATAAGAAAGAATCAGGGCGGACAACCCACAGATTGTTGCGCTGAGCTGTATGGACAGCGAAGAAAAACCAAACAGGGTTATGGCGGTGGCCGCACCGAAGGCCGCACCCTGGGATACCCCAAGGAAGCCTGGTTCCACCAGTGGATTGGCGAACAGCATCTGGAACACACACCCGGCGGCGGCGAGAGAGGCTCCCCCGAACACCGCCAGAATCACTCGGGGCAAACGGACATTCACCACGATATTCCATAGAAGGGGATCGTTGGTCAGCACCCAGGGATTGCCAATGCCAGTTTTGGGATACCGGCCGGTGAGCAGGGCCACCAGCACCATGGCGGTCAATGCGCCGACGATCAGGACCAGATACAAACGGCTGATCCGGTTGTTGCGCTCATACCGGGTGGCATCGCTCTCTTGGGGCTCCAGAGTGGTGGAAGCCTTCAATTGGAACTGACCGAGTGGCGGTAAAGATCCAGCAATTGATTGATGACGTTCTGGTCTTCAATACCGTACAGATTGCGGTAGAACGAGGTTATCTCGCGTTCCATGTCGAAACCGGGGTACAATTGTGGATGCAGGTCGGCGGCAAGCCATTGCAAGGCAAGCAACCAGCGGGTGTCGGACTGGGCGTAGCTCATGTTGTCAGCGGGGAAAGCTTTGATGGCATTGTTCTGTACCGCTTTGAGCTGTTGCCACTGGGCACTGCTCTTCATCTCCCTAATGAAGCTATCGGCAGGAGCTTTATAGCTGATAATGTAGACATAATCAGGATTCCATGTAGCGATCTGTTCAAAAGAGACTTTCTTCCAGGCATTGTCAGAGAGCTCGGCACCCAGCCATGCGGCTATGCCACCGGCTTTCTGGACAATTTGGGTCTGTATCCAGGTGGCGGGAGCGATGGTGAAGGCAGTGACTCCATCGGAAGCCGCTACCTGCATCACCAACACGGAAGGCCTATCGGTATCGGATAGTGTACCGGTCGCCACTGTAACTGAATTTTCCCGCTGTTCAAACTGGGCAACCACCTCTTGTGCCCGGGTGGTATTGCCAAGCAGCTTTCCCAATTCCAGGATCTCGTTTTTCCATGCTTCCGAAGATTCCAGATCCATAACGAAACAGGGAATACCAAAGGCTTCCATTTTTTTAGCCACGGATTCATAATTGCTGGTTTTTGTCACCACCAGATCAGGTTTCAGGGCAATGAGTTCCTCAACACTTGCCTGATGGGAGATACGCTTTTCTTTGATGAAAGCCGGGTCGAGCAGATTGAAGAAATCACCGAGCCCCTGGTCGGTCTTGGCTAAAACGATATCCGCTTGCCGCGCTTCGGGGAATAAAAATAGAGCATCGGCCGGCATTATGGCCGCTTTTCCTGCAACCACTATTCTGTGTGGCTGTGTGGGTAATTCCACGGTGCGCCCCTTGGCATCGATCGCACTGAGAACGGGAATGGCTGGCTGCTCCGTGGCCGCCTGGGCAAAAATGGAGGTCGCCAACACAAGTGTCAGGAAACCAATGGTGAAAACAGTTTTAACAAAACGTTGCATGATGACTCCTCATCCATGTGGATATGTAGACAAGCACGTTGCCATTATACTATGAAAAATACATCGGTTGTCAACCATGAAACCAGCCAGAGGGGGAAACACTTCTGAGGTCAATCCACGGCAGCCACACCACCGGGGTGCCAGGGTTGTCTTGCATCATGGGCGATTTCAGGGTAATCTGTGCTATCATCTTGAAGGCAGAGGAAGAAATCGTGGAACAGATGGATGTCATGCAGCGGATCGTCGCACTGAAGTATGAACAACGGCGGTTGGGCACGTCTACGCAGAGCGAGCGCAATGCCATGCTGTTGGCTATCGCACAGGCTTTGGGAGAACAATCCCAGATGTTGTTCGCGGCGAATGCCAAGGATCTGGAACAGGCGGTAGCGCAAGGCCTCGACCTGCCGGTACGCAAGCGGCTGGTGTTCAATGATGAAAAACTCGCCTCGGTGATTGAGGGTATCCATCAGGTGGTATCGCTTGCCGACCCCATAGGGAAAGTGCGGGGACGGCGCATGCTTGATGAAGGTCTTCTTCTGGAACAGATCAGTGTCCCCATCGGAGTGATTGGCATGGTGTTCGAATCCCGGCCAGACGCTCTGGTTCAGATTCTCACGCTCTGTCTTAAAAGTGGCAATGGTATCGTGCTCAAGGGTGGCCATGAGGCTTTGGAAACCAACCGGGCATTGGTTGAAGTGATTCGTGGGGCTTTAAAGGGGTTTCCCCTTGGCAGTGGTTGGATTGTCCATCTGGAGAGCCGGGATGATGTGCAGACCATGCTTGGGATGGATGGGTATATCGATCTGTTGATTCCCCGGGGGACCAGCGTCTTTGTCCGTTATGTCATGGAACATACCCGGATTCCCGTACTTGGCCATGCCGATGGCAAATGCGCCATGTACATCGATGCCGAGGCCGATCTGGATCTGGCGGTCAGGGTGGCTACCGATGCCAAATGCCAGTATCCCGCGGTATGCAATGCGGTGGAGACTCTGCTGGTTGAGCGTTCAATCGCCGCCTCTTTCCTTCCCCTGTTGAAAAAATCACTTGACCAATGGCAGGTGGTTATCCATGGTGATCCCACCGTAGCTTCGATCATCGATTGTGTGGCAGCGGTCGAGTCCGATTGGGATACCGAGTATCTAGCCTACGAACTGGCTATCAAGACGGTCGACTCCCTTCAGGAAGCCATGGACCATATCGCTATGCATGGTTCCGGGCATACCGATTGCATTATTACCGCCAACGAGGAGAAAGCCCGGGTTTTCCTTCGCGGAGTTGATTCAGCCGATGTCTTCTGGAATTGCAGCACCCGGTTCTCCGATGGTTTCCGTTATGGACTGGGAGCCGAGGTGGGCGTGAGTACCCAGAAGATCCATGCCCGCGGGCCGGTAGGGTTGGAGGGATTGATGAGCTCAAAATGGTTGCTGGCCGGCCATGGTCAGATTGTGGCCGATTATGCAGGCAACCACCCCCGGCCGTTCTCTTTTACCGAATTACCCTTGGATGGGGCCAGTCTCATCGACAGGGGGAACCATCGATGAGCCGTGAGTTCCAACAGGTGAAGCGTGTGGTGGTAAAGGTCGGTACCAATCTGCTTACCGGCAAAACCGGTATCGATACCGCGCGCATCAAACAGGTGGTGGATGATATTGTAAAACTCAGGGGAAAGGGATATCAGGTGCTTCTGGTCAGCTCCGGCGCGGTGGGATTGGGTGCCAAAGAACTTGGGTATTCCACCGCGGTCAAGCAGATCGCACTCAGGCAAGCCTGTGCCTCGATCGGCCAGCCAATCCTCATGTATTATTACCGGGAAGCGTTCCATACCCATGATGTGGTTTGCTCCCAAGTGCTGATAACCCGCAGCGAGTTGAATGACCGACGTACATTTGTGAATCTACGTAATTCCGTGGGCAAACTGCTCGATCTGGGGGTTGTGCCGGTTTTCAATGAGAACGATACGGTCAGCACCGCGGAAATCGGTTCCGCTTTTGGTGACAACGATCGGATGAGCGCCATGGTAGCCAGCAAGATCGATGCCGATCTTCTGATCATCCTCACCGACATCGCCGGACTCTATACCGGGGATCCAAAAAAAGACAGTGAGGCCAAGTTGATTGGCGAGATCGAGCAGCTGGATGAGAAAACCATGTCCTTCGCGGGGAACGCGGGGAGCACCTTTTCAACCGGTGGCATGAAAACCAAGCTTCTGGCTGCCAAGATCGCCTCATTCGCGGGGTGTGGTTCAATCATCGCCAGCGGCTATGAGCCGGATATCCTTCAGAAGATCCTTGCGGGTGAGGATGTCGGAACCTATATCCATCCGGTTAAAAAACTCTCGCAGCGGTCCCGCTGGATCATCAACAGCATGCCCATGGGTACCATCACCATCGATGAGGGTGCTGTACGCGCATTGCGTGCCCATAAAAGCCTGCTACCCTCGGGAATCCTCGCGGTTGAAGGAGTCTTCCATGCCGGTGATGTGGTAATGATCAACAATATCGCCAAGGCGGTGCCTTACTACAATAGCACCGAGATTGTGGAACTCGAAGGATGTCAGAGCCGTGATATCCCCACCAGATTGGGTAAAGGAAAGGCGGATGTGATTTTCCGCCCGGAGGATATCGTATTCCTCGATCATGAAGAGTAATTACCAGATATTCCACAGGAAACAGGACCTCGGCAAACGCATCGGTCTTCTGCATCGCGAAGAACAGCTTTCGGTGGGCATACTGGATTGCGGTACTCCCGAGGCGCTCTGTGAATCCATCGATACCTATCTGGCAATCACCCAATGGTGTATCCATGTGGTCATGCATGAGGAGCAAGCCCGCATTCCCGAACTGAGGGCTTCCTATCCCCAGGTGACCTTCATCGTATTCTCGAATCCTCCATCCCTCGGTGAGAAAATCAATGCGATGGCTGATGAATGCTACACCACCTATTTCCTCATTGTCCGTTCCGACCTGACCGCGGTTTCTTTCGACGACATCGGGGCGGCGAATCTCCTTAAACGGAGCGATCATCCGGCTATTGTGACCCCTGTGCTCACTAATAAATTCAAAGAGACACTTCCTTCCATCCAAGTGCCCCTGGTTACCGATGGGCGCATCGATCCCCTGCCATTTTTCCCTGATGGGACAGTGCTGCCCACTTTGTATCCATTCTTTGGAATAGGAGTCTACGAACGCGCCTTGTTCCAGCGTTTACGTGGATATGACGAAGAGATTCTCAGTGATTATTGGCAGTGCCTTGATTTGGGAATCCGTTGCTGGCTGTTCGGCTATCCGGTAGTGAATCTGCCCTCGCTGGCTTTCATTTTCAATACCCGGCAATCCGTGATAGAGGACCGTTCGGACCAGAGTGGCGTGGAACGATGCCATACCAAAGCACTTTGCGTTCGGCAGATCAATGGGAGGAACTATCTGAGAAAATGGGGGAGATTGTTTGACAACCGGTTACTTCATAATGAGATGAAAATGCGTGTTGCCTTATATAAGACCGATTTCTTCCAATTGGTGGAACAATGGAAGGCTCCACAAGGCCAAGCGTGATGGAAGGAAGATTCCTGAAACGGCTTTCCATGGCATACGCGTTGTTCCTTCTTTTGATAGTGGCAAGCGCTGGATATGCTGAGAGCCGCTTGACCGCGTCAGAACCCTTTTCACTGCCGATCTCTACGGTGATTCTGGATCCGGGACATGGGGGCTATGATCCCGGGGCGGTATCGTCGTGGTCCTTTGCCCCCGATGGGGTCATCCAGGAAAAATGGGTGAATCTGGAGATCGCCAATCTGGTACGCGATATACTGCAAGCCTCTGATCCCTCGTTGAAGATTGTCATGACCCGCACCGCGGATACCTTTCTTTCCTTGGAACAACGGGCTCTGATTGGTCAGCAAACCGATCCTGGACAGGGACACACCGCGATCCTGGTATCCATACATGTGAATTCTTCAACCAGTCTTGAACCTTCGGGCTTCGAGCTGTTGGTGAAATCAACCAAAAAGCAGGTCCGTTTCCTCAACGACTCCTCTCCTGATTGGCATATCGCCCGATACGCACTGTTCACCAATACAGAATTGAACCGATTGCTGAATCGTGAGAACCTGCTTTTCAGCCAATTGGTGGAATCCGCTCTGGTATCGGCTTTTCCCCTGGTAGGTAGTCGGGGAGTCAAGGAGCAGGATGTCTGGGTGCTGAATGCCTGCAATATTCCCGCAGTCTTGGTGGAGACAGCTTTCATCAGCCATGAGGAAGACGCCCGCCAGATGCTTAGTGCCACTTGGCGGCAGCAAATGGCACAGGCTATTGCCAACGGCGTGGTATCTTTCATACACACCACCCGTTGACAAGGTCCTTTACAGAATCGTTATCGGCTTTTCAGGCTTCGGGCACGCCCTTCAATGGTCAGCTGCATTTTCAGATTCTTCAGCTCTCTTGAGAGCGAGACTTTATAGATATGCGGGTTCATCATCCGTTTATAGCTGCTATGGAAGGTGGTCAGATCTTTTTTTGCGTATTCCTGCAGTTCCTTAAGGGATGGAGCGGCAATGATACGCACTCCATTCTCCATTTTACAGGTGAGCAGAGGTTTGCAGAAGGAATGCTGGGTGGCTTTAACCACAAAAAAGTCAGCTTCGTTGAAGGGGTGGTAGAAGGTGAAGTCCCTACCGGCTTCAATTGGCTCGTGTTTTAAAGCAATCAGGTCAGCCAAAGCCATACCTTCGGTATCATAGAAGCGCCAAACCTGTTTGATGCCAGGGTTGGTGGCTTTCTCATAACTATTGCTGATTTTCATGGTGGGGAGGAAGGTGCCATCCCCAGTCTGTTTGGCCGCCAGTTTATAGACACCATTGAGAGAACTCTGGGTTCCTCCGGTAACCAGATGTGTGCCGATTCCCCAAGAATCTATGGGAACCTCATCGTGGATCAAGGTTTCAATGATCTCCTCGGTAAGGTCATTGGATACATAGATGCGGGCATCTGTCAAACCGGCGCAATCCAGTTTGCCACGGATCTCGCGTGAGAGATAGCTGAGGTCGCCGCTGTCAATACGCACCCCGAGGCGCTTGCCCCGTTCCTTGAGTTCTTTTCCCACCACAATCGCGTTCTCGATACCCGAGCCAAGCGTGTCATAGGTGTCGATCAGCAAAATCGCATTGTCGGGATAAATCTTGGCGAAAGAGCGGAACGCATCGAGTTCATTGTCAAAGGACATGATCCACGAATGGGCCATGGTACCGGCTACCGGGATTCCGAAGATACGGCCAGCCAGGCTGTTGCTGGTAGCGGAGACCCCGCCGATATAGGCGGCACGGGATGCGGATAGGGCGCCATCGGGCCCTTGTGCCCGGCGCAAACCGAACTCCATGATCTGGCTACCTCTGGTGGCAAGACTCATCCGGCAGGCTTTGGTCGCGATAAGTGACTGGAAATTGATAGTATTGAGAAGCAGTCCCTCGATCAATTGGGCTTCGATCAGATTCGCCTCGATGCGGATCAAAGGCTCACCAGGAAACACCACAGTGCCTTCATCCATCGCGTGGACTGTTCCTGAGAAATGATACTTGGACAAGAAGGTGAGGAACCGTTCATCGAACTTGCCCAATGAGCGGAGATAGTCGATGTCCTCAACGCTGAAAGCCAGATTCTCCAGTTTGTCGAGCAGATCGTTGAGACCAGTGAAGACCACATACCCGCCACTGTAGGGATTGGTGCGATAGAACATATCGAATACCACCTGGGGATTGTTGTTGGTGAGATAGTACCCCTGCATCATGGTAAGTTCGTAGAAATCGGTATTGAGTGCTGAGATTGTCATGTTTGCCGCTCCTTTGCGCCTAATGGTGTCTGATTGTGTCGAATCCAAGATAGGGGATGAGATTCCTGGGCATCCTGATGGAACCATCTTCCTGTTGGAAATTCTCCATGATGGCTACGATTGCCCGGGAAACCGCCACTGCGGTCCCGTTTAGCAGATGCACATACTGGATTTTGCCATCGTCATCACGGAAACGGATATTAAGGCTCCGGCTCTGGTAGTCGGTGCAATTGCTCGTGCTGGTGACCTCGCCGTATTCTCCATTTTCGCCCCGCCCAGGCATCCATGCCTCGATATCGAACTTGCGATAGGCTGGGGCGCCAAGATCTCCGGTACAGGTGTCCACGATATGGTAGGGTATTTCCATTCCCTGGAAAATCTCTTCCTCAATGCCTAGCAGTTCCTGATGGATCCTGTCGGAATCGCCGGGCAGGCAATAGACAAACATCTCCACCTTGGAGAACTGGTGCACCCGGTAGAGTCCTTTTGAGTACTGGCCCGCACCGCCAGCCTCCCGGCGGAAACAATGCGATAGGCCGGCCATACGGATAGGCAGATCCTGTTTTTCGAAGATTTTTCCCGAATGGTATCCCCCCAGAGTGATCTCGGCGGTTCCCACCAGACAGGTACCGGTTCCCTCGATGGTGTAGATATTGCTCTCCTCTCCACGGGGGTTGAAACCGATACCTTCAAGGATTTCCTCCTTGGCGATATCCGGAGTGATAGTGAGGATGAAGCCATGTTTGCGTAGGATGTCCAGCGCATAGCGTTCCAAAGCCAATTCAAGCAGGACCGCATCATTCTTCAGGTAATAGAATTTGGCGCCGGAAACCCGGGTGGCGGTATCGAAATCGATCAGGTCCAGCTCTTCGCCAAGCTGCACGTGGTCCTTGGTTTTAAAGTTGAACACTGGAGGGGTTCCCCATTTCCTCACTTCCAGATTATCGGAATCAAGTTTGCCAACAGGAGCCTCAGGATGGGCGTAGTTGGGGATCTCCCGGGCTTTTTCCATATAGGATTTCTCAACATCGGACAGAAGAGTCTCTTTGGCGGAAATCCCATCCTTGATGGTTTTCCCTTCGGCGATCAGTGTCAGACGGGTTTCCTGGTCGATTTTACCCTTCATCCTAGCGGCATTCTCATTGCGACGTGAACGCAGGGCTTCGGTTTCCTGTAAAAGCATCGAGCGTTGTTCCTGCAAGGCAATAACCTGTTCAACATCGACTTTCATGCAGCGATTGTTCACGTTGGCGATGATTTCTTCTTTCCTGTTCTTGAGTTCTTTCAGATCAATCATGATGTGGGTTCCTTCATCGATGTACCGTTGCAAGCGGTAGTGGCTGCATCCGCATGCAAGCGGATGGTTATTTCAAAACATATCCCGGACAGTCCGCGTCCAAGGCTAGGCAGACCCTCTGGGAATTCTCCGGTTTGGGCTAGGAATGCCGGCGTGCCGCATCCTCCATGGCTTTGGCTTTTTCCGTGGCGGCGATGACCGACTCCATCAGTGTGGCTTCAAATCCGCCTTCCGCCAGGGCTTTCATGGATTGGATAGTCGTCCCTCCGGCGGAACAGACTGAGGTGAGCAAGTCGATTGGATTCTTGCCGGTTTCCCGCGATAATGCGATGGCACTGTCCATGGTATCGCGGATCAAGGCCAGTGCGGTGGGATAGGGGAGTCCCGCATCCACACCTCCCATGGCGACTCCGTGGAGGAACGCGCAACAGGTGGCGATGGCCGAACCTGATACCCCGATAAAAGCCGAAAGCTGGTTTTCAGGAATCCCATAGGCAGTCCCGAACTGATGGACCAGATTGAAGACCTCTTCAACGAATACAGGATCGGCTTTGTGATGTGGCGAGACCGCGGTTACCGATCGGCTTATCTGAGCGGCGATATTGGGCATAAGCCGGACAATCTGATCACTGCCGAGTTCTTTTTCCAATGTCTCAAGCGATACCCCGGCCGCCAGTGATATCCAGCGTTTATCCGCACCCAGCGGTTTGAGTGTGCCATATAGGTACGGTAGCACTTGGGGTTTGACTGCCAGAACAACCAGTTGGCTTTTCGCCATCAGCTCATCAAGAGCGCAGGCGGTGCCTCCCACCCGTCGGGCGATTTCCCTGGCATGCTCGGGATGGGCGGTATGGATGAAGATATTCCATTCAGGGTCTTTCGCGATGGCGTTGACAATCGCTCCGCCCATGTTCCCACATCCAACAAAACCAATGGTTTTCATGTAATGCTTCTCCTATTGGGATACCGCCAGATTGGCTGGCCAGGTAAGATGGTTAAGTGATCCTTTATCCGACAATCCTGGAAAACCCTGCTGACGTTCATATTCAAAGGCCCCGATGGCTACTGTATTGGACAGATTCAGGGAACGGGCCTCCTTGATGATGGGAATCCGGATGCACTGCGCGGGATACCGCACCAGGATTTCTTCGGAAAGCCCAACAGACTCTTTGCCGAACACCAGATAGGTGTCAGGCGCATACTGGACATCACAGTAGAGGTGCTTTGCCTTGGCGGTGTAGAACCAGAGCTGCTTGTCACCGTGGAGAGAAAGAAATTCTCCGATATCCGCATATTCAACGATGGAAAGCAGGTGCCAGTAATCCAGTCCAGCACGTTTCAGCTGTTTGCTATCGATACTGAAGCCCAAGGGGTGGACAAGATGCAACGTCGCTCCCGTAGCAGCGCATGTACGGGCAATATTGCCAGTGTTCTGGGGAATTTCCGGTTCAAACAATACGATGTGAAGCCCCATGTTCTCTTCCTTGTCTGGTGGATCCGCATAGCCAATGTAGCACCAAAGCAAAAGGCCTGCAAGTAGAGTGGCCTAAACCCCGCTCCCATCCTCCCCCTGGGCTATGGTTGAAGCCTTGACGATATTTCTACCTTTGGCTTTCAAGCCAAGCACAGCCTTCTCCAGTTCCCTTTTCCGCTTGAAGCTGTCCTCGAACAATTCTTCCTGCAGGGGAGTGTCACCGGTCTGTGTCTGGTACAGTCCCACTCCCAACAGTCGGACCGGTACACCCGGTTTCCAGCGTAGATGGAGCAATTCCTTGGACAGCCGGAATACTTCTTCAGCGGAATAAATCGGTTTAACTGGACTTACCTGGGCATTGGTGGTGGAGAAATCGCTGAACCTCACCTTGATGCCCACTGTGGTTCCTATTACCTGTTCCCTCAAGGATCTGAACATTACCTCGTGGCTCATGCGCAATAGATACTGGTTTAGGATATCCTCGTCGGTTATATCACTGGAAAATGTGATTTCAGAGCTTATTGAATGGGATTTCGTCTCTCCGGTATAGATGCCGGGATCGATCCCCCGGCTTACCTGGTAATAATATGCGCCCGCCGACTTGCCAAACATATGCTGTAGGTATTCCATGGAAAAGGATCGCAACTGAACAGTGGTGGTGATATGGTGTTTGGACAAGGCTGCCAGGGAGCTTTCGCCGATTCCCCAAAGCTTGCGCAACCCCACCGCATCGATGAAGTCTATCTCCCGGCCAGGTGAGACCCGGCACAATCCATCGGGCTTGCGGTAGCCCGAGGCCATTTTCGCAATGAAGCGGGACTGTCCGATGCCTACGGATATGATAAGGCCTGTCTCGTCCTTAACCCGTTTTTTCAAAAGGACGGCTGTCTCACGGGGTTTGCCGAACAATCGTTCGGTTCCAGTCATATCCAGGAAAGCCTCATCTATGGATATCTGTTGGACATCAGGCGAAAAGGTGGAGAGGATTCCCACGATCTGCTGGCTCATCTGACTGTAGCGCTGCATCCGTCCCTGGACATAGATCGCCTGTGGACACAATCTACGCGCCTGGAACATCGGCATGGCTGAGTGCACCCCGGAAGCGCGGGCTTCGTAGGAACAGGTCGAGACTACTCCCCGGGCGCCCAAACCTCCCACAATCACCGGTAGACCCCGGTATTCCGGATGGTCAAGCTGCTCAACAGAAGCGAAGAACGCATCCATATCGACATGGAAGAAAACAGTCTCCATCAGAAATACTCCTTGGTGGTTTCAAGTCTCCCCGTAGATTATCCGTTTCCGTTTTCCATATTCAAGCAAGGCATCGTCCAACAGAATCTGTAGAAAACCGGGCCAATCATAGCCTAGTGTGGCTACAAGCCGGGGATAATGGCTTGTTCCCGTCATTCCCGGCAGGGTGTTGATCTCATTGAAATAGATCTGTCCGGTTTTTGGAATATAAAAGAAATCGATCCGGGCGAAACCGTGTACGCCAAAAGCCTGTGCCAGGGTTTCCGAGAATGTGTGGAGCTTTGCGGCCACATGGGGGGGCACCGGCGCGGGAATCTCCATGTATGCGCATTGGGCCGCTTCGTATTTCTGTTGATACGAGAGGAAGCCCTCCACATCGTGGGCTGGATCGATCACCACGCCGGGTTGGGATATCAGCATGGTTCCATTGCGTTCCAGTACAGCGCACTCGATTTCCACCATCCCGGTTACCAGCTGTTCGATCAGGATGGTCTGGCAATAACGGCTTACCGACTCAAGAGCCGCTAGAAGTCCGTGTGAAGTAGGATTTCTCAATACTGTCACACCTACCGAGGATCCTCCATTATCGGGTTTCAATAGGATGTCTTTGCCCAGGTTTTCTAGAAGATACTGGAGGAAACCTTCAAGTGGGTTGTCCCGGGCAATGGGAAATCCTTGTGCAGGTGTTTCTATGGCAAGCATCCCACGCATCCTTAAAGATGCTTCGGGAACCGTTCCTGCCAGATAGGCTATATCATCGGTGTCCATCACCACTGCGGGGACTACGGGAATCTGAAAAGCGCAGGCGATATGCTTGGCAAGGCTTTTCTGCATTCCAATCGCACTGGAAAGAGGATCGCATCCCACATAGGGGAGGTCCAGCAGTTCAAGCAAACCCTGCAGCCGTCCATCTTCTCCATTGGTGCCATGGGTGATCGGGAAACAGACATCGATAGGTACTTTCTTGCGGGAAGCCTGGAGAAAAATTCCCCGCCCTGGACACACATCGAGTAGATGGGCGTTGTCAGCTACCATTGGAAGCACCTCCCAATCTGAACCATGCGCTGGTTCCTGCAGGTACCAGATACCTTCCAACGTGATGCCGAGGGGAACCACATTGTGTCCCGATGCGATCAGCTGGCGGTACAGACTGGTTGCCGACCGGATGGAAATACCATGCTCAACCGATTTTCCCCCGTAAATCAAACCTACTGTATATCTAGCCATTGTGTTCTTCCTTGTGTTGAATGAAGCTGGCCACCTGCTGTCTTAAAACGGCTTTCTCGTTCCAAGGCATTTTGCAGCCAGTGTATTGTATACTCTGTTCATGGCCTTTTCCCAGCAACAACAAAGTGTCACCATCTTGGCAGTACAGCAAAGCCTGGGCGATAGCCTGGCTGCGGTCGGCGATGGTGAAAACCTCGCAGGGGCTTTGGGGAGGAATGCCCGCCTGGATTTCCTGGAATATCGCCTGGGAAGTCTCTCCCCTGGGATCCTCATCCGTGAGAAACACCGCATCGCAGTAAGTGCCTGCTATTCTCCCCATGGGAGCGCGTTTGGAATGATCGCGTTCTCCGGCTGCTCCGAACAAGGCTACCAGACGGCCCTGGGGACGCAATTGGCGCATCTGGGTGAACAAGGTTTGGAAAGCATCGGCCGTATGGGCGAAATCGATGACCACCATGAAAGGCAAACCTGTCGCGATCACTTCAAACCGTCCATCCACACGTTCCAGCCAGGCCAACTGATACAGTAGTTTTTCCGGTGGAGAACCACACATCCTCGAAGCCATCAAGGCCGACCCTAAAGCGTTTCTCAAGAGGAACGCGGCTCCAAATGGGATACTGGCGGCGACAAGGTGCCCTGCGGTGCAACAGGTAAAATATCTGCGTTCACAACTGAAGGAACTGCTGTGGACCTGCACCTCCGCCTGAGAATCGGTTTTATCCAGTGAATAGGTGAGAATCGGGGAGTGCTCTGGTGCGGCATGACGCACTTGACTGGCATACGGGAAATCCTCAGGCATCACCAAGGGGGCGCCGGGGAGAAGCTGCCGGGCCAGGTTGAGCTTGGCCTCCACATAGTTTTCAATATTCCCGTGGAACTCCAGGTGTTCGCTGGTCAGGGTAGTGTAGATGGCTCCACTGAAAGGGATATCCGCCAACCGGGCGAATTTTTCCGACAATCCATGGCTGGTGGCCTCCAGGACCACCGCCACCATATGGTTGGCATGGCAGCGCTGGAGGAATGGGTAGATCTCGGTTACCTCGGGAGTGCTCTGACGGTATGGGCTGGGATGCTTGCCTGATCCGTCATCCATATCCACAGTATCCAACAAAGCGCACCGCACACCGTTTTTATTGAGCAATTGCCAGAGGAAATCACAGGTTGTGGTTTTTCCATCGGTTCCGGTAACCCCGATAATGTAAAGCCGGCGTTCCACATGGTCCCATAAAACCGAGGCGAAGGACGAGAACAGCCGGTGGGGATTGGCGGTCCGTATGTACACCACATCCTCGTGGTACAGGTCCAGCTCCTGGGAATGCACCACTGCCACGGCACCCTTTCCTATGGCATCCTCAATGAAGGCATGTCCATCGTCATGGAGACCGGTAAAAGCAAAATAGACCGAGTCAGGGCGGATAGTACGCGAGTCATAACCAAGAGACGCAATCCAGGGATCATTGCCGCCACGAAAACTACATTCAGCTTTTAACTTGTTATTTTCGCACAACGCTGATAATCTTTTCATTGGACTACCTCTATCAGCGGAATCGTATCAGGGTTTGCTCCATTTTACAAGAAAAACAACCCCCTTGGTAGGATCCTGTCGTTTCCGCATTCCGAGGAACTGCCGCGGAGGCTTGGTTTGCAGTATACGTTGCCACAATACGAGACAGATCAGCTTGTATCTCTCATTGGAGGTAAACGGTCCTTGCAGGAACCCTTGCGCCTTCTGATTACTGAGTTGCTGCCTAAACGGGGGCCGGCCTTGTTTTTGGATCCGTTCTGCGGCAGCGGGGCGGTCGCGCGTCTGGCGCGCAGTCTTGGATGCAAAGTGGTGGCTGGCGATCTGGAGCCCTTCTCGTTTATCACCAATTATGTCTATCTTTCCCTGGATTGCACCGATCTTCCGCACTTGTTCAAGGATTCCGGTGGGGTGGATGCCTATCTTTCCATGCTCAATCTGCAAGGTCTGTATGCGGCCACTACTGGAATGGTTCAAGGCCAGGCCTATCTGAGCCGTTATTATGCCCCCCAGGATGATACCGCCTATGATGGTGAACGGGAACGGTTGTTCTATACCCATTTCAACGCAGTGTTCCTGGATACAGTCCGCAATGAATTGGAGTTTAACTGGCTGTCGGGAAAAATCTCAGCTGTGGAGAAATGCATTGTCCTGGCATCCATCATCTACGAGGCTTCGCGCCGCGCCAATACCTCAGGGAGCTTCACTGCGTACCACAAACGGTTCGGCTCGTACGAGAATACGGCTTTGTCCCGGATCGCAGCCTCGGCGGAGCTGCATGCTCCAACCCTTCCAGAAGAAGGCCGTGTCGCCGGTGAGATGCATGCCCAAGAAGCGGTGGAATTGATCAGACAACACAGCGCCGATATCTGTTTCCTGGATCCTCCCGCATCCATCCATCAGTATGGTAGCGGCTACCATATACTCAACTCGGTGGCTATGTGGGACCATCTCGCCCCTGGCGACGGACGGGATAGCCAGGGACGGCTGCTTGATCGCAGTGGTATCCGTTCAGACTGGAAACGCACCCATTCAGCCTTCTGCTCACTTAAAAGTGCCGACGCGGCCATGGTCCACCTGCTTGGCAGCGTCGATGCCCGCCACATTGTGCTTACCTATCCATCGGGAGGAATCCTTGAAGCCCAACGGATCCATGAACTGCTGTGCGCCCGCCATGATACGGTGCGGGTGATTTCCCTGCGGAAACGCAATCAGGGTGGTCGACAGCCAGCCAATGGCCTTAAAAACAATGGCGAACAGGTGTTCATCACCGGCAAAGCCGCCACAGTATCATTGTTGACAACCGACGCCATGGCCAAACTGCCCCTGCTGGAACAGCTACAGGCTTTGTGCAATGTGGTTTTCCATCCCCGTGAGGATTGTGGACCTTTCCATTATGTGGGAGGCGTCATATTGGATGATCTTCCTCCTGTCCAGGAGATACTCTCGCTTTCAGCTGACGATCTGGCTTCCTATCTACAGGATGCCCAAGGTTCACGCTGCGATGATGTCAGACAGGCCTTGGCGATTCTGGTAGAGGCGTTGGGTTCAAAAAGTCTCTATCCAGTGGATAGTCACGGCCGGGTGCGCATTGAGAAGCGCATCATATCGATTCTCCGCCGTTTCTGCAACCCGGGACATCGGGAGGATTTCGATCGGCTATATACCTATACCTGTTCCCTGGTGGTTGCCGAGAAGACCTTGGTGACACTGGGTAAAAGGCTGGATGCCCTTGGAACGGCGGCTGATTACCGCATCCGAAGCTAACCAGGCTCCTCTGGTGGTTTCCAGGTGATTCTGCTATGCTTGTGTCTGGATGGCGATCAAGGTTCCATACTGAAGGAGAAGATGCGGATGGATAGACAGATAGTCCGGATAGTAGCGATCCTTCTCTGTCTGTGTCTGCCAATCGCCGGCTTGACGGCCGCGAGTTCCTATTCGGAGCGGTTTTTCGATCTGAGAACCGAATCCATGGGGTTCGCAGGGGTGGCTCTATACGATTCCACCGGTTCCATCTATCTGAATCCCGCCAGTCTGTATTTCCAGAGCGAGAATCAGTTTCTGCTGTTCAGCGATTTCGGGACCAGTGTGGTGCCTTCCGATTTCACCGATGGAGCCCTGCTTCCATTTTTCCAGAATCCCACCAATCGTCTGCAGGCCATCTTCAGCAACCGGTACCTGGCATTTTCCCTAGGGCTAGGATATTCTCTTGAGGGTCGGACCGAGGATACCAGCGAAGGGACAGTGAAGTTCAAAGGGCTGAATTCATCAGAGCTCCAGCTGAACATCTCCTATGGTTCCGAGATGATATCATTGGGATTTTTCGCCCGTGGGGGGAGTACAATGGAACGTTCTTCGATTGTACTGGGGGTGGATTCGGCTTTTATCGATTATATCCAAGGAACTTTTCTTGAGAAATATGTTCCAATCGCCGATCAACAGTTCTTCACCACCGGAGCCGGTCTATTGCTCAGATATAAGTGGATTTCCATGGGAGTGGTCACCGATTCGCTGTTTGTGATGGATTATTCCTCCAATGAGATGATGCTCGAGGCGGGAGCCTTGTTGGACACCCTCTCCTTTGGAATCGCGCTGTCAACACCTACCTATGGGTTTTACGATGAATTGAATCTGTTTGTGTTCACCACGTGTTTCGATGTAGCCAACCTGGGAGATAATGATAATCGGGAAATCCGTATGGGAATGGAATTGTGTCTGCAGCTATTGCCTGAATACAAGATAAGTCTGCGTTACGGCTATCATGAATCGCGTTCCTCGATCTCAAGGATATTCTCTCTGGATGGGAGCGATGGAATGACAAGCTTTGGTGTGGATGTTCTTCTTGACAGGTTCTCCGCTCAAGTCACCGCGCAGATTCCTCTCAGTATGTATGATGGCATTCTGGAGCAGGGAGAAAGCTTCTATCTCAGACTGGGAATAAACATGGTTCTATAATAGTTATGATAGTTCTCAATTTATTGAGCTTGACAAGATATTTCCCGCTGACTATAGTCATACAGTACGAACGAAAACGGCAAGGAGATATTCATGGCAAAAGCACATAGAGGTGCCGGTATCCGGGACCAGAGACTTAACGGCCGGGGTGATTGTCCCGTCTGCAAGCGGACTGCTATCAAAGTCATGTATGAGAACGAAGTCGAAGGCAGCAAGGTGAAGGTTTGCAAACAATGCAACGCCCGCATCAAAAACTCGAAATAGATTGGCTTCACGCTCACACTGGAGAGACTGTCATATAGGCAGTCTTTTTTTTACTCCAACATGGGAGGACGGGATGGGTTTTTCCACTTGGTTGCAGGGAAAAAAATTATTCTTCATCGGTATCAAAGGAACAGGCATGGCGACTCTGGCATGTCTGGTCAAACAGTTCGGTGCCAAGGTGCATGGGTCCGATTCTCCAGAGGTTTTCGCCACTGACACTCTGCTCGCCAAAGCCGGGATAGAATGGAGATCTCTAGATGAATCCACGGCATTGCCCACCGACACCGATATCGTGGTGTATTCCACCGCCTATTCCAAAGACAAGCATCCCCAGCTGATCGAAGCGGTCCGTAGAAGACTTCCTCTGTACACCTATCCTGAAATGCTTGCCCGGATTTCCCAATCCAGCACGTGTTATGGAGTAGCTGGAACCCATGGAAAAACCACCGTGGTGGGTTGTACCGCTGATATTCTCAGGCCGACTGGTCTACCGTGTTTTTCCTTGTTTGGCGCTTCAATCCAAGGTGGGGAACCTTATAGCGCAAAAGGAGATTCAATCGGGATCCTGGAATCGTGTGAATACCAGGAGCATTTCCTGCTATATACCCTCCATGGACTGCTGGTCACCAATATCGAGCATGATCATCCGGATTGCTTTCCAACGGAAGAATCCGTGTATCTGGCTTTTCAGCAACTGGTTGGACAGCTTCCGCTGGAGGCGTTTCTGATTTGTGGCAGTGACAGTCCCTTAAGCTGGCGTTTGGCCTCCTGGACGCGGCAGGCATACCCTGGGAAACCCGTGTTCACCTATGGTGAGCGGCCGGGAAGCGATTTTCTGTTGCATGACTACCATTGGTCTGGACATGAAAGCCTATATCAGCTTGATCCTCTGGAAGGAGAATTCAATACTGTTCTTGCCGGAAAAGCCCTGTGTCTGGATGTGATCGGAGCAGGCTTGCTGGGAGCCTGTATTGTCCATGAGACCGCGGGAACCCTTGACCGCGATATCTTGTTTACCGACGCGGTGTTACCCGCTTTGCTTAACCAGGCAAGCTCTTTTCCCGGCTGTAGCGGACGCTTGGAAATGCTGGAAGAAGCCAGGGGAGTTCTATTCATGGATGATTACGCCCATCATCCTTCCCAGATCGAAGCGACTTTGGAAAGCGTGCGTTCCCGATTTCCTTCAAGAAGGATCGTGGTGGTGTTCTCACCACATACCCTGTCACGTACCAGCACTTTCTTTGATGGATTTGCCAGAACCCTATCGGGTGCGGATGTGCTGATTGTCCAGAGTCTGTATGCCTCGGCCCGGCAGGATGGCGAGGCACACACCAGCGGCCTCTCTATTTCAGAAAAACTCGCCCATGCCGCCCATGGACGATACGCTGCCGACGATGCACAGGTCCAGGATATTCTTGCAGAGGTGTTGCACGAGGGAGATTTGTGCATTACCATGGGTGCTGGCAACAATCGTGGGCTTTCCACCATACTGGCTACCCACAGAAGGAGCGCAACATGCTGAGTATGACAGGATACGGATATGCGGAGACCTCGAATGCCGATTACATCATGGTCCTGGAGATAAAATCCTACAACAACCGCTATCTGGATATCAACCACAATATGCCGTTTTTCCTTTCGCCCTTCGAAATAGTGGTGGACAATACCATCAAACAGGCGACTTCACGTGGACATGTGGATTTGACCGTTAGGGTTAAGCAATTGACAAGCCTGGTGGAACTCCATATCGATGAGAATGCGGTGCGGCGGTATGCGGAGGCTTTCCAGCGTATCGATGCAATTGCCACTTTGGGGAAAAAGCCTGATTTGCGGGATTTTCTTGCGATGGACGGAGTGATGGTGAATGTCAAGGAGAACAATGCGGAACGTTACGGGAAGCCCTTGATGGAGTTGCTGGATACCGCGCTAAAGCAGTTCACCGCATCCAAGAAACGTGAAGGTGAAGCCACTCGCAAGGATCTGGTCCAGCTTGGTGATCAGTTCAACGCTGGGTTGACCGAGGTGAAAAAGCATGCCGGGGAACTGGAAGTCCGTTTGAAGGAGAATCTGATTGCCCGGTTTGAGGAGTTGCTCGGACAGAAGGGATATGATGAGAACCGGCTTCTACAGGAAATCGCCATCCTTCTGAACAAGTACTCTATAAATGAAGAGATTGTCCGCCTGGACACCCATATTATGGAATTCCAGAAATTATTGGTGCAGGATGAGCCTGTTGGGAAAAAGCTTGATTTCCTCTCCCAGGAGATGAACCGTGAGATCAATACCATCGGAAGTAAAAGCGTGATTGTAGAGATCAACCAACAGGTAGTCTACATGAAGGACAGTCTGGAGAACATCCGTGAACAGATCAGGAATATCGAATAGCAGGAGCAGAATATGAGGATTGCGATTTCTGGGAAAAGTGGTTGTGGCAACACCACAGTGAGTACCCTTGTGGCTCAGAGTCTTGGATTTCCCCTGATCAATTTCACTTTCCGCAATCTGGCGGCCGAGAGAGGAATTGGTTTTTGGGAATTCTGCGCGCTTGCCGAGAAAGATGACAACATCGACCGTGAACTCGATGCCCGCCAGGTAGCCATGGCAATGGCCCAGACAAATTGTGTGCTGGGTTCCCGTCTGGCCATCTGGATGCTGAAGGAAGCCGATCTGAAAGTATACCTCACAGCTGCTACTGAAGTCCGGGCAGAACGGATTTTCCTAAGGGAAGGGGGATCCTTCATCCAACGTCTCGAAGAGACCGAAAAGCGGGACAAGCATGACTCCGCCCGCTATCAACGTATCTACGGTATAGACAACAGTGACCATTCCCTGGCGGATCTGGTGATAGAGACCGACAATATCAGTCCTCAGGAGATTTCCGAACGGATTATCGCCAAAGTCAGGACCCTGCAGGCTTCCAGCGGTTTCTGATGTGCTTGAGGGTATTTTCCGCTCCCATGGCCATGAAGCTGATATCATCCCCGCAAGACAGGAAACTGACTCCTTTATCCAACCATAGATCGATATAACCAGGATCTCTTGGTCCGATGGATACACCACATGGTTTTCCGGCGGCTTTGCACCGGGCGATTATAGTATCGCTCAATGATAGAACCTCGGGATGGGTGGTTTCACCCAGATGCCCAATGGATCCAGACAGGTCGTTCGGTCCAATGATAACCGCATCCAAGCCTTCCACGGCGAGAATCGCATCGATGTTTTCCACAGCCTTGATGTGTTCGATCTGCACGATTCTCAAAAACGAGGTATCGGCCTGTCGCAGATAGTCAGGGGTGCCGATCATGCCATACCGGTTGGCCCGCCTTGGGCCGAATCCCCGAGTGCCTCGGGGTGGATACAGACAAGCACTGATAGCACGTTGGGCTTCTTGGACTGTGCATACCATTGGTATGATGATGCCGTCCGGTCCCATCTCAAGAATCGGCTTGATAATAGTCGGATCGTTGCCCGCTACTCTGACAATTGCAGCTGCTCCTCCTGCATTGACCGCCACAATATGGGCAAGCAAGCGCTCCTTGTCAAATGGTCCATGTTCTCCATCAATCCAGATGAAATCATAACCGAAACAAGCCATTGCTTCGGAGATGGAGGGGTCGGTCAGGAAAACATGTCCTCCAACTGCCAACCTGCCACTGGCGAATTTTCGCAACAACTGAGATGCTTTGTCCATATCATATTCCCAGTTTGTCACGCAATGCGTTTTCCATACGGATAAGGCTTTCTATTTCATGGATGGCGTTTTCATTCAACATTCCGATATCCTTTGATCTGGTGGCGATACCCATGGGTATCCCGGTGGCATTCATATGGTATTTGGCGTTCATCGGATAGGCGCGGGCTTCCGTTACCGCGGCAACGGTCAGAAAATCACTGACCATCCGGGCTTTTTCCGGCTCTTGGCGGAAGTGATTGAACATCCACTTGTAGATATCGATATGGAAGTTAGCCATTACACCATTGTATCCATCCGCACCGGCGATCAAGGAATTCAAAAGGGTAGAGGTATTGGCATTGAACAGGGCAAGTCTGGTTCCCTGTATGGCTTTGATACGTTCCTCGAGAATCGCATTGGAGCAGCTCACGTCTTTAAGAAACACCAGTTTTCCATTTTTAGCGCAATCGCTAAGGAATCCGGTGCTCAAAAGCCGCAGATAAGGATAGGGACATTCGTAAAGACCAAAAACCACCTCAGGCAGTTGGGTGAAAATGTATTCAGTATTGCGCCGAAAGGTTTCTTCCCCTTCATCCTTGCGTGCGATCCGATTGCTCACCAGAACCACAGCATCCACTCCTGTCTCAGCCATCTTTCCCAGCCCATCGATCTGACAGGCGAGGTCATCGGCCGTATGGCCAGAAGCAATCACTTTAACCCGGCCATCAGCCGCATCTATCACAGCCCTTGCCAAATCCAGTTTTTCCTGCGCATCCAGGAAAAACATCTCGCTTGATTGACAAACCGCGAAGATTCCATCGCATCCTTTCCCGATATACCAGTCGACCATCTTTCTGACTGCCTGGTAATCGATATGGTTGTCTGCAGTGAACGGAGTGATCATGGTGGGCCAGCAGCCAGAATATTCTTTTTCCATAAACCTTGCCTTCTTTATTTTTATCCGGATCAGAGCATTCCAAACATTCTTGGTAGAAACAATACTGTATCCGGTATATAGGTGATGATAATTAAAACCAGAATCATGGCGACAATCGGCCACAGGATTTCCTTGACAATAGCTTTCAATGGCGTACCGGAAAGACCGGATGTGATGAACAGCAACATGCCAAAAGGAGGGGTTGACAATCCAACCATCATGTTGAAAGTCACTACGAGACCAAAATGGATCATATCCACTCCCAATGCCCTGGCAACTGGAATCATAATCGGTACAAAAATCAATTGTATGGTGGAGGTGTCTATAAACATCCCCAACACCAGAATCACTACATTGACCAGAAACAGGAAATAGTATTTATTGGTGGAGATATCCATGATCCAATTACCAAGTCCAACTGCAATTTGTTCTCTGGCTACTATATATGAAATTATAGCAGCTGTTCCTATCATGATGCTTGTGGCGCCAATATCCCGTACCGAATCCTTGATGACAATCCATAGGTCCTTCAAACCAAAAGCCTTGTAGGCGAAAATCGAAATAAGGATAGCATACAAACCTGCAATGGCTCCCGCTTCGGTAGGGGTCATGATACCTGTATAGATACCTGTAAGCAGGATTACCGGGGTAAGCAAGGAAGGTATCGCCTGTAGAGTGAAGGTGATGAATTCTCTTTTACCGTACCGTTTTCCCCGGGGATAATTCCGTTTTTTAGAGATAATGGCCACGTAGATCATCAAAGCTGCCGCCAAGAGAATCGCAGGCACCATACCTCCGAGAAATAGGGCACCTACCGATGTGCTGGAAAGCATGGCATAGATGACCAAAGGAATACTGGGAGGAAAAATTGGACCCAGTGTCGCGGATGAAGCTGTCATCGCACAGGAAAAAGCAGGGTCGAAACCAGAATCAGTCATGGCTTCAATCTCGATCTTTCCCAATCCAGCCGCATCGGCGATGGCCGATCCTGTCATTCCGGCGAAAATCAGCGAACCCAAGACATTCACATGACCCAGTGCCCCCCGCATTCCACCACACAGTGCATTGGCGAACTTATAGATCATATCGGTGACTTTTCCTGAGTTCATGACATTGGCCGTGAAGATGAACAGAGGTACCGCGATAATGACATAATTGGTGTAATAAGTATTGATAACTTGATTGATCACCAAGCTGAGATCTCCTCCCTTGACGATGAAATAGCTTACCGCGGAAGCAAGCATTCCAAAGGCGATTGGCATTCTCAGGATAAAGATCAATATGAAGATAACCAAAGCGACCGATAATGCAAGACTCATTTCAAGACCTCCACTTTCGCATGTTCCTCACTATCCTGTATCCGGCCTCGGATAACCTTGAGATCCTCAAGCATCTCACTGATGGTATAGCCGACTATTGAAGAGATAAAATAGACAAAGGGAAGAAATATGACTGTATAGGAAATCCTGAATACCGGAGTCATCTGGAAACTGACGAAAAAGGAATAACGGTACGAGGGGATGATCAAGGCGATAAATGTCATAACAATGATCAGATTTCCCAAAAGACGGCACCAGGCCGCTGGTTTTGGCGCCATCTTATCATATACAAGGGTGAATTTGACATGCGCTTTACAGCGCATTGTATAGCAGGCTCCGAAAATCACTGTCCATACGAATCCAATAACAATGACCTCATTGGTCCAGGTGAGGGGATGGCCAATCACATAGCGGAAGAACACCTGTAGTATGAATGTGATAAACATGATGATAAAGGAAACCGCAGGGATATACAGTTCAATGATATTCCGCAGAGTCAATAATAATTTTTTCACATAGGCCTCCATACATAGGTAGGTAGTGGTATAACCAATAGGAATGCCGGTAAAAGCCGGCATTCCATTAGATGTTTTTAGAAACAGCTACAATTATTTACCAGCTTCCTGTACTTTCTTGAACATCTCCAGATCCCAGGTCTTGGCATATTTTGAATTCAGATACTGCTCAAGAACGTGTGTGCTGAAAGCATCCAAATCGGCCTGATACACTTTCAGTCCAGCTTTCTTAAAGAACTCAACCAATTCAGCTTCAGCTTTCAGGTTGGTTTCATCACAATATTTGATACCAGCCTTCACACCTTCCATAACCCATGCTTTCTGTTGCTCGGAGAGGGATTGCCATTTCGCCTCATTGATCGCTGGCCATACACTATCCACCAGATGATTGGTGATGGAGATTGATTTGGTCACTTCATAGAATTTGGCATTTTTTGTACTTGGAAGAGGATTGTCCTGACCGTCAACTGTTTTAGTCTGCAAGGCCATATACAACTCGGAAAACGAGATGGGAGTGGGATTGGCCCCGAGGGCTTTCCCCAGGAAAATCCAGGAATCGGAGTTGGGCATCCGCAGATTCACTCCATTGAGATCGGCAGGAGTCTTGATCCACTTGTCAGCCACGAGGTTGATCTGGCGGGTTCCCAGGTACTGGGCACCGAGCGGGCGGATTCCCTGTTCTTTAGCGATGCGGTCAAACACTTCTTTTCCAACTTCACCATTGAGCACTGAGGTCATGTGGTCATAGCTCTTGAAAATGTATCCAGCTGTGAACATTGAGACCCAGGGAGACCCATCAGTGAGCCAGGATGCAGCCGTGGCAGTGATATCGGCCTGTCCTGATTTGACTGCGGATACTTCCTGTTCCTGTTTGAATAAAGAAGCCGAATCATAGGTCAGCACCTTTATGTTTCCACCTGAAACCCGTTCAACCGTCTCCTTGAATACCCGCATGGCACCCGCATGTGCGTCGGTGGGAACAGCTGTCATGGTGTAGACCAGTTCCACAGGTTTATCCACAACAGTAGTGGCTTCGGCGGCTCCCTGAGCGAAGATAGCTCCGGCCGCAATCAGAAGCAGGGAAAGAACCAATAATGTTTTTCTCATACTTGTCCTCCTAGAATTTTTTTATCCAGTACGTTCCGATTCCGTACCGGAGTACATACCATTCAATTTCCTACGATAGGAGTAGTCTCAGCGACTGTGGTTTCATAGACGGTGACGTTCTGCCGGGAAACCCGCAGGTGTTCCAGCACCGCTTGCTCAGCTGCATCGGGATCGCCCGATTCCAAGGCTTTCAGGATAGTGGTATGCCGCATCAATCCATCTTCAATCCCTCCGGGAAGAAGCACACCTTTTCCCATATAGTCTCTGAGAAGTATGGTCATGGTTTCCACAAACATGCCTAGGAGATCGTTTTTACTGGCATGGGCAATGGTGATATGGAAATCGGCATCTTTCTGCACCCTCTCAGACAATGAAAGCCTGCGGTTCTCCATGTCCTTGATTATCTGTTCCAGACTATGAAGCTCATTAGGAGTCGCATTCCGGGCGGCAAGCCGGCAGGAGGCAACCTCCAGGATGATGCGTATGCCATGCAGGTCATCATTATCAATATGATCCATATGCATGATGCGACCGATAGCGGAGGATACGGTATCAGTCCTGGGTTTGCTGATGTAGGAACCATCTCCATTCTTCAGGATAACCAAACCACGTTCCTTCAGCAGTTTCATGGCTTCACGTATCACCGTGCGGCTAACCAGGAATTGCTTGGCAAGCTCCTGCTCCGATGGAAGTTTATGCACAGTCTCCATGCCGGTACGGAGAATCGCCTGTTCCAGTTTGTCAGCGATCTGCTCATAGAGATTTATTCTGTTGACACTGAAATCGATTCTTTCCATCATGCTCCCGAAACCGATTGGCTTGGATTGTACATCTTCCTATTCGGCTGTATACCTATCATATAGGTAAAGAATGCCATGGAAATTCCAAGCTGTCAACAGGATTCTCAACTTCCAGAAAACGCCAGAAACCTCAGAAAACCTTAGGAATCTTGGGAATCGGCCAGTGGTTTGCCGGTGGATGTACAGGAAGGCGCCTATGGGAGATTTTGGGTTGATCTTACCTGGAACCGGTTGTTTCTTCCTTGATTTGATGATAATCTGCCGCCTGATGGCCTCACGGTTCCAGAAATGGAAATCAAGCGGGGTCGGTTCCCGAGGAGGTCGGAATGCTGTTTGGTGAATATTCCCAGCTTGTGGTTCCTGGTTATCTCGCACAGGAAAATCTGAAACGGGCAGTTGCCTGGTTGGCCAGTGGTGCATGGAAGACTCTTGAGGATGGAAAGACAGTTGTCGACGGCGATCGGATCTATGCGTTGGTCTCAAGGTATGATTCCAGAGAGGAACGCGCTGGACGTTTTGAGAGCCACCGGAAATATATCGATATACAGATGTTGATTAAAGGCGCTGAATGGATTTTCGTACAACCAACCGCGGAACTTCCGGTTTCTGTCGAGTATGATGGCCAGAAGGATATAGACTTCAGATCCGGGGCCATTGCCGGATCACATGCCCTACTGATGACTCCGTCTCAGGCTGTGGTGTTGTTTCCCGAGGATGCCCACATGCCGTGTATCGCGATTGATGGAAAATCCTCCCCGATCCATAAACTGGTGCTGAAAGTCGCTGTCTGCTAAGGCTGGAGTCCCTGTTCGGGCGGCTCTTGGCGGTTACTGTACAAAATCGGGGAAATAGCATATTATCCGAGGGTTACATAGAAAACTCATGTAGGGTAAGGAGATTCACTTTGAGCATTCCATTAGATATTCTTGTTGACGATCAATCCAATGTTTACGAGAAGACTTGCATCGCTATCAGCCTGGCTACTGTACTCTCTGCGAATGGTGATCAGGAGATTGAGAATAATAATCAGAAAGTTGTCTCCACCGTGCTCGAAAGAGTACTGACGGAAGATGTCGAATTCACCGTCACAGACAAGGAATAGCAAACTTCTTTTCCTCTTCGGTCCAACCGGAGTGGGCAAGACCGATTTGCTCCTCAATTATTTTAACAATGGTTTTTCAGTCGTAAGCGCTGATTCAAAGCAAGTATACAGGCATTTGGACATTGGATCAGCCAAGCCAAGTGCCAAAATACTTTCCTCCATTCCCCATTATCTCATTGATATCCGAGACCCATGGGAGCAGTTCACCGTGGGTGATTTTGTCAATCTGGCCGATGAAACCTGTGGGCAGATTGTGGAACAGGGCCGTATTCCCATCATCTGTGGCGGTACTGCCTACTATTTCAAGCACTTCTATCTCGGATTGCCTCCTTCCCCGCAAAGTGATCCCGTTATCCGGGAAAAGATCGCGCGTCAAGCCATCGAGAACGGCCTTCCATGGTGTTTCGAGAGGTTGCGGGTTATCGATCCTCTCTCGGCGACACGCATCCATCCTGCCGATGCATACCGGATCACCCGCGCTTTAGAGGTCTATGAAGCTACAGGAAAGCCTCTTTCCAGCTTTGTCATACCCACCGAAGCCCGCCATGGCATGGATCCGTTGATCATTGGCCTGATACGTCCAAAACAGGAATTGGATGAACGGATCAACCTAAGGGTTACCGGGATGTTTGAAGCGGGTCTTGAACAGGAATTCCAGCATCTGCTATCCCTGGGAGCCAAGGAATCCTGGCCTGGGATGCAGGGTATTGGCTATAGGGAATTCTTCATTGCCCAACAGTCCGCACCGATGGAACTGGAATCGGTCGCCAATATGATCCGCCATAATAGCCGTCTCTATGCCAAACGGCAGATGACTTTTTTCAAAAGCCTTCCCAATGTGCATTGGGTGCATCCTGACGATACCGATACCCTGGGAACCCTCTTGGATGATTATTTAAGCAGGTTGTCCTGAATTTTTACAGGATCAGGGGTTCCCGTTTCGTATGATTCAATCCGATAGATTCCGACCACTTCACTGGTTATTTCCTTGATCTCCTGAATCTGCCAGTATCCTTTCGCATCCGTCATGAGAAATTCCTCAACCACCGCCAGTTCTGTTACTGGAACACCGTTGCTTCCCTTATCTCCAGCATCGGCGAAGGTTGGATCCTCGGTTGTGGACTCATCTTCCGCATACGGGCTGAAGTAGTGGTAGGAAGCGCGGTACCGGTTACCACCTAGATGCTCGATTGCCACCTCCGCTACGCCGTACACCATAGCATAACCGGGAATCGCAGACCGTCCACCGGCAACCCAATCGTCTGCAGGGATAATGGTCTGCAAGCCCTCATATGCCTGACGGACTTTCGAGTTCACAAACAGACTGGTTACTTCCATATCCGCGGGACTTTTGAGACCCCGCACCAGAGAAGCTGATAGTTTTTCTGAATCAAGATCGTTTTGCGCTTGATAATAGGCTTCAAGCACTCCGATGGCATCCATATCCCGGGTATAGGGAGGTTCAAATTCCTTGACAATCCAATTGAACACCAATACGGACAACAAGATAGCTCCAAAGGCTATCGAAGTGACCAGCGCTCCGTTTTTCCGCCAGAACTCACGTTTTCCGGCACTTCGGTTCTGTTGGTTCCAGAACCTGGCTACCTGGGGATTCTGTTGGATCAGGATTTCAAGGTTGACCGGTTCTTCTTCCACATGCCAGGGAAAGTCCTGTGTCTGTGTAAGCCACCACGAAAGATTGCCTTCTCCACTATAGGCCGCTGAAACAGTTGCCCGCTGTTCTTTAGCGGATAGGTCCAAGGTTTTATCGACCCATTTGACCAAAGAAGGATCGACACCTGAAAAACCAGATTCAAGTGGAAGCGGTCTCCAGCGGTCCTGACGGACCTGTTTACGCTCATAGGGGGTAAAACCGGTACACGCGGTGTAGAGGAATTGGGTGAATTGGTGGCAGAGTGCGAAAGGCGCTTCGACTCCCGGTTTGATCCATCGGCCGAATCCTTTGAAACGGTCCTCATCCTTGACTGATGCCGATATGATATCTGAAAGGGTGGGTGATAGCAGCAGGAAACCTCCCGATTCAAGAAAGAATATCCGCCAGGTCTCGATAAACCCATTCGTTGGATGGATAAAACCAGCAGGCACTTTCTGGAAGGCCTGGGCCAGTTCCCGTAAAGTCTGCAGTGCTCTTGTCCTGCCAGTGGTGAAAAGCGTGTCAAAAGGGAGTATCCGCAATTCCTTGAATGTGAGATACCGGCTGCCATCCATATCGATCAGGTTGTCCCAGTACCATTCGCTTACGCTATCGCCCTGAACAATATATCCAGCTTCTTTCTTGTGCATCATCAGATGTTTGGGGGGATCCCCTGCGGCCTCTCCCAGAAGGATATGGGTCATAGCCTGGCCCCTTACAGTGCGATAGCTGATTTCGAACGGATTCATCTCCACTCCTTCATAGCGCCGATGCACCATGTTTCTTGAATAATTGGCTTTATTGGGTCTTTCTCCAGCACTTTTTCCAGAGATGGCGCGGCCACACGCCCAGACGAACACACCCATCCTGTGTGCCAGTTGCCCGTGGTCTCACCCGCCAGAGTGTCTATTGCCCGGACCCAGGAGGAACCACACATTCCATGGGGACTTCCAGATGGCAATTTCCTATCCAGATCGCCATTTGCCAGAAATCCAACCGAGGCATAGGCCTGTCCAACGGCTTGATCACATGCAGTATAGTCTGAGATATTGGAGACAATTATGAATAGGGTGTGCGTGTCCATGTGTAGAAGCGACTGAAGGGCGGATACCGCATATTGATCCTGAATCCCATTCTGCCAGGCTCCAAGAATGGGAAGCACCGGAATCACCGGGAAAAACATCTGTATCAATGGAAACAGGGGTTCGAAGCAATTCTCCTCAAGAAAATAGGAATTCCTTAGGGTGATTGCCTGCGGGACAGGTGGAAAAGATGCTAGAAGCCTGTCGCGGGTGGTGGTATCGACTGGCAGATCTCCTAAAGGCGTCTCAAAAAACTCCCACATAGGTAAAAAAAGAAAAGAGCCAGCATCTTCGGTAAGGATTTCCCGATGCAAGGATGCCATCAATACAATATGTCTGGGTTGTAGATCACTGACCGTGTTGAACATCTGCCGTACTACAGGAAGAACGGATTGATAGGCTCCATGCGGAACCAGGATTGCCGCGGGCAGGTTCTGTATGGCCGGCAATGCGGGAAGGTCATGGCAATATCCAGTCCTGCTGGCAACGGACCGCAATCCATCAGGATCGGAAGGATAGAACATGTCTAGCAATTCAGGGGGTTTCTTTTTCATGTCCACCTGTTGAAAATAATCGGCTTACCCGTCCATCGTCCAGTTCGATAAAGAAATTTTTCTCCTGGGTGGGAAGTACAAGTCCCAATTTGCCATCTTTGACCCGTCTCAGGTATTTCACCTGGGTGTAGTAGAGGTTGGCTTTCCCCGAATCCTTGGCTTTGGAATAGAGGAGGGCAAGCGTAGCCGCATCAAGCAGGGTTTCCAGAGGTATGGTTTTCATTGCGATGGTTTTTATGAACACATAGCCCCCGGGAACATCGCGGGTGTGCATCCAATAGTCATTTCCCCGTGTCCAACGTCTGAGCAATCCATCATTCTCCTTGGCATTGCGTCCGACCAGAATGGTGAAGGGTCCCGAAACAAACCGTAGTCCTGGGGCTCCGGAAAAAGGATCCTTGCGATGGTCAGTTTCTGGACCGGACAAGGCATCGCGCAGGCGTTTGAGGTCAGGTATTCCATCGGGACCGACAGCAAGCAGGGTATTAAACCTACGGGTGACAGTTTCGTGTTCCTTTCGGGTGGCTTCCAGTTCCTGCTGGAGATTGTCGCAAGTCCGTTTCATCTTCTGGTAAGTATGGAAGTAATACTCAATATTCTCCCCTGCTGATAGATGGGGATCAAGGGAGATGGTGGTTGTCGAAGGTTGTTCCTGGAAATAATCGGGAACCTCCACCCATTCGGTTTTGGGTTTTATCAGATGGGCGGCTCCTGCCAGCAATTCAGCACTCCGTTTATATGATTCATACGAAGATGCTTCCTCCAATCTGCGCTGTAAAGCGGTCAAGGTATTGTTGATGCGTGACAATTCTTTATCGCGCAATGTTTCAGCTTGGGAAACCAATGAGGCTAAAGCTTGTTCGGTGGTCTGTGCGCGGTATTCCTTCTCCAACTGACTGTTGAAAGACATTCCCTCTATGCGCTCCCTGATAGGGTACGGTTTAGGAGAAACCAGTGTTTCCATCTCTGGTTTGCGTTCTTCGGTAAGAATTCCGTTGGAGATCTCACCGCGGGCTGGACGCCTGTATAAAAGGTCGAGAATGGTCATATGCTGGTCGCATATGATGACATTGGCACCGGCTCCACTGTAGAATCTGAACACCATCCACAAAGACGATCCATGCTGGTCCAACTCCCATCGTACCAACCGGTCGCCTGGATTCTGCGATACGGATACTATTCTGGATCCCTCTACATGGGCACGGATATACTGTATGAAACGCTGGAGTTTTACGGTTTTCCTGAGCTTCTCCTGGGTAGTTGGGATAGTTACCCGGTGAAGGCGGCTGCTTGGAGTACCGACTTCCACATACAACTCCCAACGGCCTTCCCTGGGGTGGTAGAGCTCGAACAACAGGGCGTGGAAATCAAGTTGATGCACTTGTTGGAGAGAGCTTCCCACTAGAGGCAATTCAGAAAGCACCAGTTCGATCTCTCTCCAATTCAATGACATCCTGCCGCTACCTCCCCAAGACTGGTCTGTTCACAGAGAGTCTTATGGGCTCTGGCGATCTCTCCGGCCAGATAAAATGACCCAGTACAAAGGATGGCTCCTTGTGTTGAGGTAGTATGCAAAGCCAGTTCAAGGGCTTTCAAAGGATCTTTCTCAAGATATAGATGGGGTGATGGTTTTGATCCGACCTCTTCTTTGAAGAGGAGGAACAGTCCTTCCGGATCACTTTTCTTAAAAGTCCCTGGTCTGGCGATGATGATCCGGTCAAAACAGGGGATAAGCAATTGGGACATATGGACATGGTCCTTATCCTCCAGCGCACCGTATATCACAGTATTGCCACTGTTGCCATATAGCTGGATAAATGAATTGAGCAGATGCCTAAGGCTCTGCACGGTGTGGGCCCCATCAATGATCAAGGCCGGGCTGGAGGCAAGCTTCTCCATTCTCCCAGGAAGAATCGCCTGCTCAAGCGCCGATTCAGTGATTCCCCTCCGATACAGACCCAGATACTTGAGAACCAACAGAGCCAGTGCGCAATTCTCGGCTTGGACTTCTCCTTTCATAGCGAGCAGCAAGGCGGTTTCTTCTCCTGATTTCCAGGTTATCAGGCTCTTCTCGCCGGTTTCCATAGTGTGGGTGGCTATCGATTCCACCTCTATCTCCAAATCGTAGAGAGGGGCATGGTTTTCATAGGCCTCGGCAACGAATACCGCGCGGGCCTCTTCCCGTTGGCGGGAGATGAATACCGGGATACCTGGTTTGATGATTTTGGCTTTTTCACCGGCAATCAGGGGGATTGTGTTTCCCAGTATGGCGGTATGTTCCAATTCGATGGGAGTGATAACCGAACATTGGGGGAAAATTGTATTGGTCGCATCCAAACGCCCTCCCAGTCCAGTCTCGATAACCGCCCATTGGCAGTGGGTGAGCGAAAACAGCAGGAATGCATAGGAGGTGTACAACTCAAAGGTAGTAGGCTCTGTTGTACCCAGTTCATCTGCGAAGGTAAAGCCTTCCAGACGGTGTGCCAGTTCATTGGCAGCTTCCAGCAAGTCCTTTTCTGAAAAGAACTCACCACATAAGGTGAATCGCTCGCGATAGTCGCTTAGATGGGGTGACAGATAGAGACCGGTCTTGAAACCGGCGGCACGGATGCCATGGGCAATGAAACAGGCTGTGGAACCCTTGCCTTTTGAACCCGCTACATGCACGGTTAGGAAGTCCCTTTCAGGATGCCCGATATGGTCCAGAAGCTTTCTCATCCTGTCCAACCGGTAGAGACGGACCGTATAGTGGCCGGTACGGCGTTCAAGATTGGTAAAGGATTCCATATAGGTGCAGAATTGCTCGAAATCGTTGAATCGCATGCACGTACTTTAGTACAGGGGTGGCGTTTGGTCAATGATTGAGGAGCTGGAACCTATTGAAGGACCTGAGATTATAATGACACATTGACGCAATGCGAATTATTGTAATATTTCTCCCTTGTATTTCTTCATCCGAAACCTTATAGTTATCCATAGATCCATTAACTATGGGAGGACAGGCATATGGGTATCGCGGAGAATAAAAAAACCAGACCTTGGGATTTCCTTGCCCAATACAAAGGGGAATACTTCAACGGCGAATGGCCAACCATACCGCAGATGTTTGACATCACCTGTGCACAGCATCCCCAGAATCGGTGTTTTACCGCCTTTTCTCCGGATGAGCTGACATTTACCTATGAACAGGCCCGGGAAAAGATTCTTGGTGTTTCCAATTACCTGGTTAAGCAAGGCGTCATGCATGGCGACCGGGTGGCGGTTACTGGAAAGAACAGCCCGGAATGGGCCATCGCCTACCTGGCGATCCTTTATGCCGGTGCTACGGTGGTTCCCCTTGATTACCAGCTGCACGATGATGAGATTGACTTCCTTTTAAAGTTCTCAGGTGTCAGATATCTATTTATCGATAGCGAGCGTATCGGTGCGATCGATACAGCCGGCAAAGTCGGACTGGTGGAGAAGATCTCTCTGGAGAATGACCACCCCGATTACATCCTCAACAAGATGGTTCCGGTTTTCCTCGAACGCACAACCTCTACTGAAAAGGAGCTAGCTGCCATCCTGTTCACCTCAGGCACCACAGGTAATCCCAAAGGAGTCATGCTATCGCATGCGAATCTGGTTTCCGATTGCTATCTGTCGCAGGACCTGTTGGATGTGTATTCCACCGATGTGTTCTATGCTCTGCTTCCCATCCACCATTCATACACCATGCTGGCGGTTTTCATCGAGGCCATCTCCCAGGGAGCTGAAATCGTCTTTGGAAAGAAGCTGATTGTCTCACAGATCCTCAAGGAATTGAAGCGTGGCAAAGTAACCATGTTCCTCGCCGTGCCCATGCTGTTCAACAAGATGCTCAAGGCTTTGATGAATGGTATCCGCGAGAAAGGGATCATTGTGTATGGCTTGATCCGTTTTCTCATGAAGGTGAGTGGTTTGATCAAAAAAATATTCAAGAAGAATCCTGGACATAAAATGTTCAATGGCCTCCTCTCCAAGCTGTCTTTGGATAAGTGTCGCAACTGTATCTGCGGCGGTGGTCCGCTTCCGTCTTCCACATTCAAGCTGTTCAATGAATTGGGCATCGATTTTGTGCAGGGATACGGTTTGACCGAGACCAGCCCGATTATCGCCCTCAATCCAATCAAGGCCTATATCGAGACTTCGGTCGGCAAGGTGGTCACAGGCACTGAGATGAAGATCATCGATGCCGATGCAAGAGGTATTGGAGAAATTGTGGTGCGCGGCCCGATGGTCATGCAGGGTTATTACAAGAACCCTGAGGCCACTGCCGAGGTCTTGGACAAAGATGGCTGGTTGAGAACCGGAGATGCCGGTTATCTTGATGATAACAATTATCTGTATCTGACGGGACGTAAAAAATCCCTCATCGTAACCGAAGGTGGCAAGAATGTGTTCCCGGAGGAAATCGAGGATCATTTCCAGTTGTACGATGAAGTGGAACAGATCTGCGTTATTGGCTATCTGATGGACGTGAAAACCAAATCTGAAGGAATCAGGGTCATCATACATCCTTCCCAAAAATTCTTTGATGGAATGGCTGCCCAGTTTCCTGAAGCCAAGGTCTGTGCAGCGGAGATTGACAATCATATGAAGGGGATTGTGGATAAGGTGAACAAGGATCTGCTGCCCTACAAGCGGATCACCCGGGTCACCGTGGTCTCTGAGCCGCTGGAAATGACCTCGACCAAGAAAATCAAGCGCTTCCTGGTTGCTGAAAAATACAAAGACCTGTAATATCGAAATATGAATAGCGCGACAAGGAATTTTCTCAGGAAAAGGGCTCATGAACTCAAGCCTGTGGTGATGGTTGGAAAGAACGGCAATGATGAACGGATTGTCAAGGCTCTGAACGAGGCTTTGCATGCCCATGAGCTGGTGAAGATCCGTTTTCAGGATTTCGAGGAAGATCGCCGGGAGATAGCCGAGGAATTGGCTACATCCACGCAATCTGAAGTAGTAACCATCATCGGACATGTGGCCACATTGTTTAGACAGAACCGGTTGCCTGAGGAAAGATTGATCCATATCCCTAGGGAAATGCTCGACTAAAAAAACCTTTTTTCCTTATTCCTGGAAAATCACCCAAGGCTGCAACCTCCAAAGATGGTTGCATCCCCTGGTGTTTCCCTGCATTGAACCATCAGCCTCTTTCCCACCGGATTGTTTCCATACGCTGGTATGGATGAAAATTCAATATTTTCCCGTTGACATCTGCTTGTCTCAATGGTAGTGTGGTTTGTACAGAGTATGAACAAACCTTTTTGTCTGCGCTGATCTGGCTTCCACCATCCAAGGACTATTGAAGACTTATGAGAATCAACAACAACATCTATCAGAAAAATGCGAACACCTCGCTTGTAGCGCAGTTGATCTGGAGATCCAGGGGAATCAGCCGGGTGGATATCGCCCGGGAACTGGATCTCTATCGTTCCACGGTCACCAATATAATTTCCGCTCTGATTGAAAACGGGGTTGTCTATGAGGGTGAAGAGGGCAACAGCATGGCGAAAGGCGGACGCAAGCCCATCATCATCCGTTTGAACCGTGCTTTCGGGTGTGTGGTTGGTATCGATGTCCAGCCATCCCACTACCGTGCGGTTATCCTCGACATCAACGGTGATGTCCTCCACGAGGAAAAAGGGATGTTCGATAGTCACGAGGAGGATTTTGTCGGTGTTGTCGGAATGATCATGGACTCGCTTTCAATCAAACTGAAAACCCTCAGACATCCTTTGCTTGGCATATGCTTTGGTGTTCCCGGTATCGTGGATGCTTCCATGGGGATAATCAAATATATGGAGCCTTTCAAGCTTAAAGACTATGACTTGTATTCTGACCTGAAAAGCCGCTTTCATGTGCCCATTATGGTGGAAAACGATGCCAATTGCTGTGCTTGGTTGCAGTTATCAGAAAACCGCCAACACAAGATTGGACCTTTCATGTGCCTGATCGGGGATTATCATGAGGGAAATTTTCAATTTGGAGACCGTGCAGGTATCGGCGTGGGTATTGGAATCTCAATCAACGACCATGTGTACAGTGGAAGCAAATGGGCTGCAGGTGAGATTCTCTCGCTGTCCTGGCGCGAGGGGTGCATTGGGCAGACAGGTCTGCCGTTGGAATTACGGACGGGTTTGATCAACGATCAAGCCGCTTACAAAGTGTTCCTGAAGGATCTGTTCACTTCCTTGGTCCCGGTTGTCTCTGTATTGGATCCAGAAGCCTTGTTTATCCATGGACAGCCTTTCAAGGATGAACACCAGGTGCGGAGTATCCTGACCGAGGTAGTGCCCCAGTTCGAAGCCGCCATGCGGAAAGTCAACTGTAGATTGGTATTCGCGGCTGATGATGAGTTGGTTGTGGCAAAAGGCGCGGCCTTGATGTTCCTGCAAAAACTATTTTCCGTTCCTGAGTTGACTGAAATGGAGGAGCGCACACGGCTCAGTTGGGACGATGTCATCTCGATCGCCCATGCAAACCGGGAACCCGGATCTTTTCTCCAGTAACTGTTTTAATAATTATGTATAAATAGCGTAGGGAAATCACATTTCATGTAGGTCGTTGGTGAGGTGATTGTCACAATCAGTGAAATTGCTGATTGACAGGTAGGATACCCCATGTTAGCATTGGTTTGTACAGAGTATGAACTAAGCGGTTATCCATTTCCCGGCTGCTTGGATTGAGAGGGTACAACGGGCACATGCCCGTTTCCATAGTACGCACAGTCATAGGAGGTTGATATGGCTACAAAGAAAAGAGTGTCCATGATCGTACTTGCATTGCTCATGGCCGCGTCGATGGTATTCGCTCAGGGAGCGATGGAAGGATCCACCCCTGCCGCACCAAAGCAGGTGGTCGTCAAAACAATGGCCTACGGGGACAATTCAAACCAGGAGGGAGTGAACTGGGTCCGTATTGTCAGTGAGTTCGAGAAAGCCAATCCCAATATAAAGATTGACTATGAAATGCTCTATGATGAGGCTTATCATCAGAAGGTTGTTGCCAGACTGGCTGCAGGCGACATTCCTGATCTTGCCTACATGGGCGCCGATGCCCGCTGGGGTACTCCTTGGAAGGAAGCCGCCCAGCAGTTCGATCACCGTTCAATTATCGATAGCGGTTATTACGACCTGAAACTGATCCCCTCCATGGGACCGAATGGTGAGATTTTTGAAATTCCACTAGGGACCAGCAATATCACCACAGTGCTTTTCATGAACAAAAAACTGGTGGAATCCTTGGGATTCATCCAGCCAAAGACGTATGACGATCTTGTGAAGATGGTTAGTGCCGCCAAGAAAGCCGGTATCGAAGTCATCAGTATCGATGGTGCTGATGGTTGGGCGTGGGGTTCCTGTGTGATGTCCATGGTGGTAGCCCGTATGTCCGGTGATCCACAGTGGATGTCCAAAGCAGTTGCCGGTCAGTTCAAGTTCACCGACAAGGTGTTCGTGGATTCCTTGGATTTCCTAGCAAGAATGGTTAAGGATGGAGTCATCTCCGCCAAATCCGTTCTGATTGACTATGGTGCCAACGTATCCAATTTCAGCAATGAAAAGGCATTGTTCATGGTTCAGGGTCAATGGGTCGCCGGTGAGATCAAGCGCGAGGTTGCCGATAATACCATCATGATGGCTTGGCCGAAACTTCCTGGTGAAAAAGACGGAGCCGCGGGTTCAGTCGCCGCCGCTATCCAGGTTGGATATGGTCTTACTAAAAAAGGCGCATCCGACCCAGTGGTGAAAGATGCCGCCCTTAAGTTCATGCAGTACTTCTTCAGCCACGCTGAAACTGAACAACGTCTTCGGGATGGAGCGATTGTCGCCCCGGTTCTCAAGAACTTCAAGGTGCCGGCTGATCTGCCCGCTATCGTGAAACAGAAAGTTGGACTTGCCCAGACGGCGATGAACACGGATGTCATCGATGCGTTCCTCAGCGGTGATCCTAATGAGGCTCTGAACACGGGAATGCAGAAGATTGTAAGCGGACAGGCCACTGCCGCTCAGATCGCTGCCCAGGTTGAAACTTTGATGAAGAGATAACCGTCCCCTTTTGTGATTGATGGCATGTGGGGGAACCTATTCCCCCACATGCTTTTGTGCCATCAAGGAGTCTGTTGTGAAAAAACGCGATCTACGGGCGCTTCCTTCATATATGGGGTTTATCGCTCCAGGCCTTGTCATCTACCTTCTGATTGTCGCCTATCCGATTGTCTATTCGGTTGTGCTGGGTTTCTCGGACTACAATCCCAACAAGGGTGGATCCTGGAATTTCGTCGGCCTGCTACAGTATAGGACCATGTTTAGCGATCCTAATTTCTGGCATGCCCTGAAGAACAACTTGATTGTAGTGGGCGTCTCAGTATTTGGACAGATTCCAATTGGTTTCATGCTGGCGTATCTTCTCTATAGGAAGCTGGTGAAGTTTGATAATTTTTTCCAAAGCATTGTCTTTCTACCCAATTTCCTTTCAACGATAGTGATAGGAATTCTTTGGAAAAGAATGTTCCAGGCCGATGGTCCAGTATCGACACTTATCCAAATGGCCACCGGCAATCCAGATGCCCAGTTCGAGATGATGCTTTATAGCGATACAGTCATGATTCCAATCGCGTTTGCTTTGATCTGGATCTATACAGGCATGTACATGATCATTTTCCTGGCCAACCTTCAGAAACTGGATGACAATCTGGTTGAGGCCGCTAAAATAGATGGGGCTTCAGAACCCCAGGTATTCTTCCAGGTGATTGTCCCCATGCTCGCCGGGACGATTCTGGTGTCGACCATACTAGCAATCGCCGGGTCATTGCGGGGATTCGACCTGATCTTCTCCATCACAACCCAGGGTTTGCAGCGCAACAATGCCATGGTGTTGCCTATCTTCATGTATCAGACCGCTTTTCAGAATTACACCAACGAGATGAGATTCGCCTATGGGGCAGCGATTTCCAACACCATTGTTTTGATAAGCCTGGGCCTTATTGGGATCAGCAAGCTTATCGGCCGGAAAAAGGAAGACTAGTGTGGTTACTTTAAAGAATGTGGATAGGACCAAGAGCCTTATGGGAAGGATAATCTCTTATGTGTTGCTTGTATCATGGGCTTTGATAACCATTCTGCCTCTACTGTGGATGGTGTATTCTTCTTTTAAATCGAACGAGGAACTCACTCAGAATATCTATGCTTTTCCCAACGCTTTGTTTGACAATAAGGATGACAAGTATGTGGTCATCAGACCACAGCTGAATGTGACTCCTGATTATGATATGGAGACCGATAAACGGGAACGTCTCATCATTGAATCCGATACCATTTCCCCTGGAAGACGGCTTATGGTGCATTTTCTTGTAAAAGAAGATATACCGGAGACTATCGCCAATTTGCAGCCAGGAGATGCCTTGACCCTTTCCCAGCTGCCCAAGGCGATCTACCGGCCAATCCATTGGAAAACGGTATTCTTCAACTTCCGGTCCGCCATCCAAAGGGGTGCCCTGGGGAAGAAACTTATCAACAGTCTGATATATTCAGGAGTGTCGACCTTTTTCGTCAATCTGTTCGGTATGATGATTGCTTTCGCTCTGAGCAAGATGCAGTTCAGAAAACTGTCCATGATTGTGGGAGCACTGATTGGATTCGGCTATCTTATAAGCATCAATTCGGTGATTATCCCACTGTTTCTCATGCTCACCAGAATAGGACTCACCGACACCCATCTTGGGATAATCCTGGTATATATCGCTTTCAACCTTCCCCTGGCGGTTCTCTTGGAAACCCAGTTCATGAAAGGTCTGCCCGACAGTCTGATAGAATCGGCACGTATGGATGGCGCCACCACCACCAGGATTTTCCTATCGATCATCACCCCTATGTCCACACCGGTTATCGTCACGGTGAGTATCCTCACCGCGCTGGGACTCTGGAACGAGTTCCTTCTGGTGCTTATCCTGGCTAGTTCGGAATTCACGAAATCGCTTCCGGTGGGAGTCTATTCTTTCTCCAGTCTTACCAGCACCCAGTTGGGGTGGCAACTTGCCGCTCTAGTTATTGCCACCTTGCCAGTCATGATCGTGTATTTCATATTCCAGAAGAGACTGGCAGAAGGTGTGGTGGGTGGAGCGGTCAAAGGGTAATCCGGTTCCACAGGGCAAATCAGCAAACGCGCTGTCTCCTGTGTCCAGCAATCAAGTAAGGATCCTCGTGTGTTCGTCCGATCCATCATCGGCGAATACGATGAATTCATCTACCCGTAGATTCACTTTATCTCCCACATTGTAATTATCAAAGGATTTTGGCTCGGCTACCATCCGGATCTGCACTCCGTTTAGATCAATTCTACAATCGTTGACATCACCTAGATAGAATTTACTCACCAGGGTACCTTCCAGATCGCCTTTCCTGCTCATGAAGCGGATATTCTCCGGTCTGATTCCCACTACTACTTCATTGGTCAATGGACCTGTGTACTCCAGGGATTGGCCGGTTTTTTTCAATGACACCAGGCCATTCTGGCTGATCGACGGTATGAAATTGATCTTGCCGACAAAATCGGCCACAAACTGGTTGGCAGGATACCGGTAGATTTCCGTTGGAGAACCGATCTGTTGGATATCGCCATGGTTGATGACAATGACCCGGTCGCTCATGGTCATGGCTTCCATCTGGTCATGGGTCACATACACAACTGTGATTCCCAAAGCTCTCTGGATTTCCTTGATCTCAAACCGCATGCTATCGCGTAGCTTGGCATCGAGATTGGAAAGGGGTTCATCCAAAAGCAATAGCTGTGGTTTGGCTACCAAGGCTCTTGCCAGGGCAACCCGCTGCTGTTGTCCACCGGAAAGCTGGCTTGGAATACGTTCACTGTATTGGGAAAGGTGGACGATCTCCAGGACTTTCTCCACCTGAGTCTTTATCGTGGCTTTATTCAGTTTCTTGATCTTCAGAGGATAGGCCACATTCTCGAAAACCGTCATATGGGGCCAGACCGCATATGATTGGAACACCATGCCGATATCCCGCCTCTCAGGAGGCACAAAGGTATGGGGAGAGCTGACCTCACGGTCTCCGATAAGTATTGAACCGGTAGTTGGTTTCTCAAACCCAGCGATCATGCGCAGCATGGTGGTCTTGCCACAACCCGAGGGCCCGAGCAGGGTGACGAATTCGCCATCTTGGAATTCCGCATTGAAATCGTTGAGCACTATTACATCCCCAAACGCTTTCTGCACATCTCTTATTGTTATATTAGCCATGATTCAACCTCTTCTAGATAGAAAATTCGCCATCGGTCAGCTTGTTCAGCAACCAATTGATAAAGAAGACCATCAGTAGAATCGCCGTGGCGAGTGCGGATGCTGTCTGTTGGCTGTGATATGTTTGATAGGTGTACAACTCATAGCCTAGGGTCTTGGTATTGTTGGAATACAGCAAGGTAGACATGGTCAGCTCATAGAAACAGGGCATGAAAATCAGGAACCATCCAGCGACCACCGAAGGTGCGATCAGGGGTAAGGTGACATCCTTTATACTCTTGAACCAGCCGGCTCCTGAAATCTGCGAGGCTTCCTCCAAGGAAGGACTTATCTGGGTAAGCGCGCTTACCACGGTACGCATACCCATAAGCATGTACTTGATCATATAGGCAATCACCATGATTGTAATGGTATTGTAGATATTGATACCGAACTTGCCTGACATGGTCATGATCAACGCCAATGCGATGACCACACTAGGGGTTCCACTACCTACAGTGATCATGAAATCCGGAACTTTTTTGCCTTTCACATTGGTCCGTACCAGCAGATAGGCCATCATGCAGGACACTATCATACCGCAAGTGGCCGCTAGTGAGGCCATCACCAAGCTGTTCTTCGCTGATCCGAGAATGGCTTTGCGGGTGAATATCCGTTCCCAGTATTTCCATGTGAAATTGTCAAAGGATATCGGTTTTCCCAGGTTCACGGTCACGCTGGTCATGGCTACGGTCACAAAGGGGATGATAACCACGATAAGCGCGAATATGACTACCAAAAGGGAAATGGGAACTTTCCATTTGCCTAGATCAACGATATTGGGACGGGTGGACTTGCCAGAAACAGTGATATATTGTTTCTTACCAAGCGAGAAGGTGGAGATATAAAGAACCACATTGGCGATAATCATGAGGAAGACAGCTAAAGTAGTGGCATCGGTCAAACCCTCTTGACTGCCGATGTATACAAAATCGATGATTCTGGTGGTTACTGTGTGTATTTGTCCGGGAACTCCAATGATTGACGGAATTCCATAACAGGATCCGGCTGCCACAAATACCAGCAAAGCCGCGGCTACAATTGAAGGAAGCATCATCGGAAGAGTAATGGTCCTTAGGGTTTTCAAAGGGCTGGCCCCAGAGATCCTTGAGGCTTCTTCCAGGGAAGGATCCATTTTCTCCATAGCGCGGCTGATGGTGATGAAGGCATACGGATAATAAAAACCGGTGAGCACCCAGACCAATCCTCCGACTGAATAGATATTGAAAGGCGCCGCGGAGAGATTGAAGATTTTCTGGATAAACACATTCATGGAACCGACAGTTGGATTGAGCAGTCTCATCCATGCCATGGCTCCAACATAGGGAGGAACCATATATGTGGCCACGAAAAGTGTACGGAAGAATTTTTTTCCAATGAGATTGGTGCGTCCCACAAGCCAGGCAAGTGGAAATGCGATAAGCACACCAAAAACCATCGACAGGGAAGCGGTGACCAAAGTGTTGCGTAAGGCCGACCAGTTCATAGGATAGGTGTAGACTCTCTTGAAAGCATCAAGGGATAGTTTCCCAGTGGAAAAAAATGCCCTGAATATCAGATACATCAGCGGGAATACCTGGAAAATAAGCAGAAAAACCACAATAAGGACAATAACCAGCCATTTAGGATCAAAATACCATTTGCGCTGCCCTAGGAATTGTGGGGATATATTTGACTGAGAACGCATTGCGGCCACTCCTTGAAAAACACGGGAGCTTGAAGTGAACGCGACAAGCCCCCGTGTATGGGTTTTACATAATCAGCAAGCTGTTATTTCTTTGCGGTGACAGCTTCCTGGAATTTCGTGCGCATCTCTTCGCGGAGAACGACAGTATTGGCCCAGTCGATCGGCAGAGTGTTCTTGAGAATGGTTTTGGTATTGATACTGTCAAACGGAGGATTCGGGAAATCGGAGAGAACCGAGTGCATCCAGGCGTCGACGATGTTCTTCTGTCCCTCTTCGGTCAGGAACCATTCGGTGATGGCTTTGGCAGCCGCGGTATTCTTGTTGACGTTCCACTTGTCATTGACGGTCATGATAGTGGAGGGGATGATGATGCAGCCATCGGTGGGATAGATGACTTCGATCTTGGATCCATCCAACTGGCGCTTCTGCAATACGGATTCCTCCAGAATCATAATCTGCTTGCATTCACCGGTCTCAAGTTTGGTCAGGGCGACAGAACCACCTTCGATCTTGACTTTCTGGTTGCCAAGAGCAGTGTAGTATTCATAGCCATACTTGTCTTTGAGCGCGCTGATAGAGGCTAAGGCGGTGCCGCTTGTCAAAGGATTCGACATGGAGATCGAGCCGGACACTCTTTTATCATTGGCGAATCCATAGAAGGAATCAGGCAGGTCGGCTTTATTGTTTTTCTCTGGATTGTATGCCAGCACCATGTTGCATACGCGTACTGGATACCAATAGCCTTCCTTATCATATTCGAACAATAGGTTCTTAGCGTCGGCAAAAGGAATGGGCTCCAGCAGTCCCTTGTCCTTGAGTTCCAGAGAATAGGAGGGCTCAGCCACCATCAGCATGTCACATCCGAGTTTTCCCGCGGTGATCTCAGCGGCGATCTTCGCCTGCAAAGCTCCGGTTCCACCATAGAAGAATTCAACATCCACATTGGGGAAAACAGTTTCCAGTTTTTTATCGATCGCTTCGATGACATCCTCGTACATCGAAGTATAGATCATGATTTTTCCCGATGGGCCAGAAGGGGCATTGGCTGGAGCCTCTGCCGCTCCTCCAGCGAATACCATTGAACCCATAAGCAACAGAGCACACGAAACAATCAGCGATTTCCTCATATTTCTTCTCCTTTTTGATATTGAGGTGATCTAAAAACTATAACATGCCTTTTTCCACCTGTCAAAATTAAAAAGATTCCTTTTTATCTATAGATAAAAATCTTGCATGGGAACTCTTCTCTGATTGTCAAATCGCATGTATGAAGCTAAATTATTCCCTGTATGAGTTGAAAATGTCATACATCCTGAACTGCTCCTCAAATTGTGCCAGGGTCACTTTACGTTTTGCCCGGAACAGTACTGTTTTCTCAGCGGAAGGTCTGAGGTCGAACAGATTGTCACTGAACACTCCTTTGATATCACCTTGATCCAAGGAGACAAAGAAAGCGGGGGCTTGAACCGTGAGCTTGATACTGAAGCCTTCCTGGGTTTCATCAATCCGGTAGGAAATCCTGGGATCCTGTAGGGAACAGTGTTTGGGGACATCGAGGAATGAAGTGTTCTCCACAAAACGCTGTTCGTTGGAAAGCTTGGCATAGATGAAGCTTTCATTGGCCGGAGCGCCTAACTCGGATACAGGCAGCACACAGGTTTCACAACTGCTGTTGGCTTTGACCGAGGGATCATACACTTTTTGCATCACCTTGGTTCCGTCAAACCGGCGGACTTTCACTGAAAGCCTGCAATCCAATTCCGCATCGGTATCGTTTACCACATTGATATGCACCAATCCATCCTTGTGCCAGATGACAGGGAGCACTGGGGCATAGAACCTTTTCGCCGCATAGTGGAGAAGCTTCCACTTCCCTGTATAGTCTATGGATGACCACGACGCCACCGGCCAATTGTCGTTCAATTGCCAATACAGGGTACCCATGCAGACGGGACGCAGAGTCCGCCAGTACTCGATAGCGGTCTTCATCGCCAAAGCCTGTTGGACCTGACTCAGGTAGAGCATCTGGTTGAAACCATTGGGAAAACGGAAATACCGGGCGAAATTCTCGATGATGATGGAATTGCCAGCTGGATTCTTCTGGTGGTGCTCCATCACCGTACTGGTGAGATTCCACTGGTCTTTCGGCGCGTAGGTAGCCACCGTGGAGGGGGAAGGGAATGATTGGTAACCGAATTCAGAGACAAAGCGGGGAGATATGGAATAATAGGCCTCAAAGGGTTTGCGCTCATGCCACACACTCCAGACATGCATGTCGCCGCGGGAGTCGTTGTGCCAGTTGTCACTGTAATCATCGGGTCCAGCCGAGGGTGATGAAGGCCAGAAAGTCCTGTCCGGATCCAATTCACGGATCACTTTCTCCACCACTGCGTGGTTCAGCCGATCGTAATCGATCAGATAGCGGTCCCGATTGACACGCGACAATTCGTACCAGCCTATCGCTCCTAGATCCTCATTGTTTCCACACCACAGCGCAATGGAGGGATGGTCCTGCAAACGGGGAATCTGGTAGCGGAGTTCCTGTTCGACATTTTCAAGGAACTCCGGTGTGGAAGGATAGAGTGAACATGCGAACATGCAGTCTTGCCAGACCAGCAGACCCTTCTCATCGCATAATTCATAAAAACAGTCATGTTCATACAGACCGCCTCCCCAGACCCGCAGCATGTTCATGTTCGCCTCCACTGCATCCTGTAGAAGCTGTTGATATCTATTTCTGACAAGCCGGGAAGGGAGCGCATCGAACGGAATCCAATTGGCTCCCTTGCAGAAAATCTCCCTTCCATTCACCTGGAAGACCATCGACTTGCCACCCTGGCTGTCTTCAAGGGTTTTCACTTCAAGTGTTCTGAACCCAATGCGTTTTTCAACCGATTCTCCATCTACCTGTATCAGCAGGGGGTACAGATGCTGTTTGCCATATCCGGCAGGCATCCAGGGTTCGGCTTTCCGTACCTCAAAGGCCAACTTCAATACATTCAGACCAACCGTCAACTGGGCTTCGCCAACTGCCTGGCCATCACTGAGCCTGGCTGAGAATGCCACAGCCGCACACTGGACTGCTTGGTAGCGGATAGTAAGGTCGACATGCCATCCGTCGGCGGTTTTCCCTGTGTGGGTGGCAGTGGATTCGATATAACCCACCGATACAGTCTCCATGAGGATGTCCCCATACACTCCCATGACCAACAGGCAAGGACCCCAGTCCCAGCCGCTATGGCATTGAGTCTTGCGGATAAGGTTCCTATGGGGAGCTGAGACCGGGTATTCGGAATAGGGGATGGGATAGGGGAGCCGGGTGGCTTCCTGCAAGGCTCCCTTTTCAGCAGAGGTGAAAAACAGCTCGACAGTGTTTTCCCCGGCATGGAGCAATCCAGTGCAATCAAACCGCCAGCAGCGGAATTGGTTGGAACAAACGCCCGCGGTTGAGCCATTCACCATCACCGTGATAAGGGTGTCGGCCATGGTAAGCCGTAGGAATGTCCGGTCGGTTTCCGGCTGAAAGGAATCGAGGGTGAAGCTCCTCCAGGCATGCCAGTCGGTTTTGCCAACCCATTGGACTTCCAGTTCATTGGCTGCCCAATAGGGATCGTTTATGATATGGGCCGCATACAACGCGCTATGGATGTCACCAGGAAGGGATAATGGTACTGAGGTGTTCTGTGAGAAGTATTTGGTATATGGAATGGTGTCCTGGCTCCGTTGGGGTGCCAGTTGCCATGTGCCAAAGAGTGGGAGAGAGTCCATCGAAGCTCCTTTGTCTGCCAGAACCGAGGGTAGACCGCGGAAAGTATACCATGGAATATCCACAAGGCCCATGGAAAAGGGCAAAAAGAGGACTGCCGGTTTCTCACGGCAGTCCTGCATCAGGTTGGAAAAAACCCTCCTAACGCTGATGTTCCAGAGCAAGAGTCAGCGTGGTGCGGTCGCACACCTCGGAAGGACCATAGTACTGGATGGCTCCCGGATAGGTGAAACACGTGTGCTCGGCCCATTCGGCCCTGTGCTCGGCCAAGTACCTGAATGGTTTCCCATCAAGCTCGACCAGCGCTTTTTTGATCACAGGTTTGGGCTCGCCATGGCGGATCTCCATATTCATCATCATGGTGATGGGAATGCCTCCGGCGATCCATTGTGACGCCGGTGCGGTGAGATTCTTCACCGATGAGATATACCCGCTGCAACCATAGGCAATCAGCAAGAAGGCATTGTAGCCCAGACTATAGCAGTAATCCGCATCGAAATTGGAGGGAAACGCACAACGGCCTTCATATCCAAAAAAGTGGCTCAGAGCCGAAAACGAACCAGGATAACTACCCTCCTGTTTCATGGTCTCCAGTCGGGCACAGACCAGATCGATAAGCATTTTCTCGGTCTCTATCTTGGATACCTGCACATTTCCATGGGGATCGCGATCCATGAGCAGTTGCTTTTGGATGGTGGCAGGCAGAAGAGCGAACACCTCGGCTGAAACCGGTGAGAGCTTGCCCAGGATAAACACCGTCTGTTTGATGGAATCCTTCAATTTGGCATAAGCCTCGGCTTCTTTGGCCAACAGGTTGTTCAATTCATCAATCAGGATTTTCATTTCGGGAATGAACTCAATCACACCTTCAGGAACCAGCACCACACCGAAATTCTTGCCGGACCGGGAGCGTTGTGCGATGATCCCGGCAAGATATTCCACTATCTCTTTCAACGTGGTCTTGTTGGCCTCAACCTCTTCCGAGATCAAACAGGCATTGGGTTGGGTTTCCAAGGCGCATTCCAACGCTATATGGCTGGCGCTGCGACCCATCAGGCGGATAAAGTGCCAGTATTTCCTAGCGCTATTGGCATCGCGTTCAATGTTTCCGATGAGCTCGCTGAAAGTCTTGGCTGCCGTGTCGAAACCAAATGAAATCTCGATGGATTCATTTTTAAGATCGCCATCGATGGTTTTGGGGCAACCGACAACAGAAACGCCAACACCGGTTTTAAGGAAGTATTCGGCTAGAACCGCTGCATTGGTATTGGAATCATCCCCCCCGATGATCACCAGAGCACAGATGCCGTGCTTCTGGCACACCGAGGCGCAGATTCTGAACTGGTCCTCAGTCTCCAGTTTTGTGCGGCCGCTGCCGATAATGTCGAATCCGCCGGTATTGCGGTATTCTGCCAGGAATTCCTTATCGATGACCAGCGAGTCATCCTTGAGGATTCCCGAAGGACCTCCCTTGAATCCGATCAAGGTCGATTCCTGGTTGGCATTTTTTAAGGCATCGAACAAACCACTGATCACATTGTGCCCACCAGGAGCCTGGCCACCCGACAGAATCACCCCTACATTGATTTTTTTCCCAATCGATGCATTCTTTCCTTGGGTGAATTGAATGGTAGGAAGACCATAGGTATGCGGGAAAAGGGTTTTAATAACAGCTTTATCGGTTACAGGTTCCGTTGCGGGACCCTTCTGTGGAACGATATCCCCGATTTTCTCTCTCAGAATCCGGGGAAGTTTTGGATCGTACTGGTACCGTGCGAGCTGAAGTGGGGAATATTTCATCAATCTGCTCCTGTATGCGGAAAATTCATCTGCGACAGAATATAGTTTTTTTTTCTACCCGTTTCAAGTAGACTCTTTGGGAAATGGCACCTCCTGGCGGATATATGCGGGAAACCATTGGGGTATTTCCTTTTTCCGTGGTAAGATTCGTATGGTTTCAACCATAGGAGTGATTCTGATATGCGTAAGATGGTTCCTTTGAATTTTGGATGGAGATTCTCGGATCATGCCGATGCATCCTGCCGCGAGAGGGATTTCAACTGCCAATCATGGGAATTGGTGGATATTCCCCATGCCAATAAGGAACTGCCTCTCCATTATTTCGATGACCGCACCTGTTGCTTTGTCAGTTGGTACCGCAAGGAAGTCACCATAGCGCCCGAAGCGCGTGGCCGGCGGGTGATACTGCGTTTCGAGGGAGTCTCATCCTATGCGATCATCTACGCCAATGGTGTCAGGGTAGGGGAGCATAAAGGTGGATACACTCCGTTTGAGGTTGAGCTTACCGCCTATGCGGTGGCTGGTGAGACACTGGTCCTCGTGGTGGAAGTGGATGCTTCCGAGCGGCCTGAGATCCCTCCTTTTGGCGGTGTCATCGATTATCTGACCTATGGGGGTATCTACCGTGAGGTTTCCTTGCGATATGTGGATATGGACCATATCGAAAACATATCTGTGCGGGCGATTGATCCCCTGGCCCAGGAAAAATGGATTGAAGTGTCGGTTGAGAGCCATCTCTGTGACGACCAGCCCTGGATGGTCACGGTTGAGGTGTTTTCCCCCCAGGGAGATTCCCTGTGCCGGTTCAATCCTGTCAGGGCAACGGCTTCCACGGTGATCACAGGTATGGTTCCCCAAGCCATGTTGTGGGAAGTCGACGCACCTGTCCTATACCGGGCCAAGGTGCAGTTGGGAACCGATGATCATATCTGTGATGAAACCACCGTTGTTTTCGGTATACGGAAAGCACAATTCACCCCGGAGGGCTTCTTCCTGAATGGACACCCGATGAAGCTGCGTGGATTGAACCGGCACCAGAGCTATCCGTATGTAGGATATGCGATGCCTGCATCCCAGCAGCGTGCCGATGCCGAATTGCTGCGGTTCCAGTTAGGGGTGGATATTGTCCGCACCAGCCATTACCCCCAGTCTCCAGCATTTTTAGACCGCTGCGATGAGATTGGTCTGCTGGTATTCACGGAGATCCCCGGGTGGCAGCATCTTGATGAAGGAAAGGAATGGCGCGCACTTGTTCTGCAACAGGAACGGGAGATGATCGAGCGTGATCGCAACCATCCCTCAATTGTGCTGTGGGGCGTGCGTATCAATGAATCGGCCGATGATGATGATCTGTATCGGGCAACCAATGATCTAGCCCATCAACTGGATCCCACCCGGCAGACAGGCGGCGTCCGCAATTTCCGCCATAGCCATGTACTGGAGGATGTCTACACCTACAATGATTTTGTACACAGAGGTGACAACCGCGCGCTGGAAAGTCCCCATCTCATCTGCAAAGATTCCCGGTTTCCCTATCTGGTCACTGAGCATAATGGGCACATGTTCCCCACCAAGTCCTACGATACGGAGGACAAGCGTCTGGAACATGCTTTGCGCCATGCCAGGGTTCTGGATGCTATGTACGCATCACAAAGGATCTGCGGGGCCATAGGCTGGTGTATGAGCGACTACAATACCCATCGGGACTTCGGCGGCGGTGATCAGGTGTGTTACCACGGAGTGACCGATATGTTCCGTATTCCCAAACTTGCCGCTTACATATATGCCTCGCAACAGGACCGACTCCCCGTGCTGGAGATATCCTCCCATATGGATATCGGGGAACATGCCGGCCACTATCTGGGAGAGATCGGCGTCTTCACCAATTGCGATAGTGTGGATGTATATTGCTATGGTAAACGCATCGGCACCTATGTTCCCGACCGGAAGCGTTTCCCACATCTTCCCCATCCACCGGTGATGATCGGGGATTTCATCGGCGACCGTTTGGAAAGCGAGACCCGTTTTTCCCAGCGGGACTGTGTGCGTTTGAAAAAAATACTGATCAATGCCGGCCGATATGGTATGGATCTGCCTCTTCGCGATAAAATATCAGTGGGGCTTCTGTTGAGGAAATACCATATGGCCTTTGACCAGGGGATGGCATTGTTCACTACCTATGTGGGATGGATCAATGGACAGGAACGCCTCTGGCGGTTCGAAGGGCGCCTGAAAGGCGAGGTTGTCTGTATCCGTGAATGCGGGTGCGCCAATCATCCGGCTCTTCATATAGAAGCCGACAGGACTCTGCTCCATGAACAGGAGACCTACGATGTGATTGCCCTGAAGGTGACTGCCCGTTCTGAGAGGGGTTCCATCCTACAGTTCTGCAATGATCCAGTGGATATTTCATCAACAGGTCCCATCCAGATCCTTGGCCCCCGGATGGTATCGCTGTCAGGGGGCGCCGTCGGTGTGTATGTGCGTTCGTGTGGTGTGGAAGGTCCTGGCTCGGTTACGGTAGGCTCTCCGAATCTAGGCACTCAAACCCTATCTGTACAGGTGGGTTGACCTGAAAGGCCACTAAAGGTATGGTGAGTCCATGGATCCCCTCATTCCTATAATCCAGAATCCGTTGCGCATCATGCTGTATGTCGATGCAGATTCCTGTCCACGGGCTCTCAGGGTGATTATTCTCAAAGCGATAGTCAAAAGACAGATTCCGGCTTTGTTCGCGGCGGACAGAAGCTTGCCCGATGTCGCCGAGGTCATACAGAATGGCCATATACTGGAGGATGGTTATCCCCTGGTGCAGATGGCCATTGTGGATAAAGGGGCCGATAGCGCCGACGATTTTCTAGTTGAACACGCCCATACCCCAGCGGTTTCCATAACCCATGATATCATCCTGGCTTCCCGGCTGGCCCAAAAGGGGCTGGTCGTGCTGGACGACCGGGGTGGGGTATATGATCAAGGGACAGTCCGTGAACGCCTATCGCTACGCAATATGATGACTGAACTGCGCGATGACTATGGTATCTATGCTGAACAGACCCGTCCCATGGGGGCCCGGGAGATACAGGCTTTCTCCAATGCCTTGGACCGTGAGCTTACCAGATTGGTGAGAAAAAACGGGTCTTAGCGGAATGAAGCATTCTGCAACTCCCTGTTGTTAGTTTGGTGTGGAAAAGAAACATGTTGTCTGCGCTTCAAGCTCTCCCTTTTTTTCAGAAGCTATATCCACCTGTCTGCAAGCCTGCCCTGAAGTTGCGTTCCCGGTCGAGGCGGTACCTCTAAAACCCGGGTATGCGGTGAGATGTAGCGGCCAGTGCGATATGGTGGTGGTGGTGTTGCTTGATCTGGAGGATGTGATGGGGGCTCGGCAGCTGTTGTCTTTCCTACGGGATAGGAAACCAGACTTACGTACCGCGGTTCTGCTGTACAATGGCAGGGCCGAAGACCTTCTTAGATATTTCTCACCGGGTTTTTCACTCATCATGACTGAGAAAGAGGATTTCACCAGCATAGCCAGGAATCTGTCGAGGCTGTGCAATGCTTCCGAGGCCGATATCAGGCCTGGGTTGCTGTCGGTGGGTGAATGCCATCCGACACCCCCTTCCACACTCAAAAATGCACTCACCAATCGCGAACGCAAGGTCCTCCATCTGTATTCCAGGGGGAAAACCTCCAAAGAGATATCCTATGAAATGGGAATCTCAGTCCTTACCGTAGCGGCCTTCAGACGTAATATCTATATGAAAGTAGGTATCAATTCCATCCCCCAGCTTGTGGCGTATGCGGTTGCCAACAATTTCGACGGAATCCTGGTGTGATTCCAAAAGCCTGTTTTCTGCCAAGAGCAGACCGACCATAAAAAAACCGGGACTGGATACGTCCCGGCACATGTAATCCGCTATGCTCACAATCCGGCTAGAAATCAGCTTGTTTGACTGCCCGGGGAAATGGGATGACATCCCGGATATTCTGCATACCTGTGATATACTGGACAATCCGGTCAAAGCCCAAGCCAAAGCCTGCATGGGGCACACTGCCGAATCTCCGAAGATCCAGATACCACCAGTAATCGGCTGGATTGAGGTGTAGCGACTCCATACGGGCGGTGAGCACATCCAAACGGCTCTCGCGTTCACTTCCTCCGATAATCTCTCCCAGACGGGGTACCAGCACGTCCATGGCGCGCACGGTTTTGCCATCCGCATTCAATTTCATATAGAAGGCTTTGATCTCCTTGGGATAGTCAGTGACAATCACCGGGCCATTGCAGATATGCTCAGTGAGGAAGCGTTCATGTTCCGTTTGCAGATCGCAACCCCAAAAAGCAGGGTATTCAAACGAGTCATTGTATTTTTCCAAAGCGGCGACAGCTTCCGTATAGGTCAAATGGGAAAATGGTGAATCAATCACATGCCTGAGGGTATCGGCCATGCCCTTTTCTACAAAGGTGGAGAAAAACTCCATATCCTCGGCGCATGAATCCAATACTTTTCTGAAGATATACTTAAGGAAATCCTCGGCTACCGCCATATCACCTTCGAGGGTACAGAAGGCCATTTCCGGCTCAATCATCCAGAACTCAGCCAGATGCCGCTTGGTGTTGGAGTTCTCCGCGCGGAAGGTGGGTCCAAAGGTATAGATATTCTTCAAAGCCATGGCATAGGTCTCGCCTTCCAACTGGCCGCTCACGGTCAGGCTGGTCTTTTTGCCAAAGAAATCCTTGGAATAGTCAATCCTGCCTTCAGGTGTGCGTGGAATCTGGTCCAGATCCAAAGTGGTCACCTGGAATTGCTCTCCCGCTCCTTCGGCATCGCTGGCGGTTATGAGCGGTGTATGCACATAGGCGAATCCGTTCTGCTGGAAATAACTGTGGACTGCATAGGCAATGACGTTGCGCACCCGGGCGACAGCTCCCATAGTGTTGGTTCTTGCCCGTAGATGGGCGATTTCACGCAGGTATTCCAATGAATGGCGTTTTTTCTGCAGGGGATAGGTATCGGCGGGAGCCTCTCCGAATAGCTTGATCGATTCCACACGCAATTCAACGTCCTGGTTGCCACCCATTGAGTTCACCAGCAATCCGGTACAGGCTACGGATGCTCCCGTGGTTATTCTGGCAAGCAGTGCGGAATCGGTAAATTTCTCAAGATCGATCACCGCTTGAAGACCCTTTAGCGAGGATCCATCGTTCAACTCCAGAAAGCAGACCGTCTTGCTCTCACGCTTGGTGCGTACCCATCCTTCGGCTATGATTTTTTCAGGACCGGGGATCCTTTTCAGCAATTGGGATATTCTTTCTTTCATAAGGAGACTCCTTGCGACGATATAGCGGTACTATTCCACTTTCCATAGGGCTTTGTCAACTGGACCGCCTCTCGTATAAAAAATGTAAAAATGTATTTTACTCTATATTGTGGAAACAAATATACTGGTACTACAACCACCGCTGACACTGTGTTGCCAGATCGGTTTCGGCAATAGGCATGGCTTTGATTTTGACAGAATCATTTTTTTATGTCAGGAAAACGAATGGAAATACTAGACTTGACGGTTCAATAAAGCTATATTCCAGTTGGATGCGCAATAGTTTCAGTATGTTGCCCGAGAGGCGGCATGTGCTCAGGAGGGTGTGATGGTACAGATAATCGGGACAAAAAAATGCCCTGAGACCAGAAAAGCCCTACGATTCTGTAAGGAACGGTCCATAACCTGTCAGTTTTTGGATGTATCCGAGCGTGAACTTTCGCCTGGCGAGTGGGTTCATGTATTCCAAGCGCTTCCTGCGGAGAGCCTCATCAACCGTGAATCATCTTTTTATAAAAAAGAGGGATATGGCTGGCGTGAGTATGATCCCCAGGATGAATTGCAGAACCATATCGAATTGCTCAAAACTCCTTTGGTCAGAGTAGGACATGTGGTTACCTGTGGTTTTGATCCACAGCAACTGTTGGCTTCAGGTGTCTGCCCATGATACGCTATACGGTCCTTGGCAGCGGTTCATCCGGAAACAGCTATATCATCTCATCTGAAGGGTTTTCCATTCTGTTCGATGCAGGATATCCACTGAAAACCATAAAAGGACGCTCTGTACAGGCAGGAATCCCCTTTGAAAGCGTTCAAGCCCTGTTCATCACCCATCTGCATCCGGATCATGCCCGGGGAGCCGGAGTGTTCGCGAGGCGCACGGCCTTGCCTGTGTATGTGAATGCCAATCTAGTGCTTTCATCATGTGCGGAACTGGATAGTCTGGGAATTCCCGGAACCTGTCTGCGGACTTTCGTGCCAGGGACGCCAGTCAGCCTTGGCCCTTTTTCCATCACCGCGTTTCCCACCAGCCATGACAGCCCCTGTTCCGTAGGGTACTGTATCGGAGTGGACGGCAGGTATTTTCTCTTGCTTACCGATACCGGTAAAGTGACCGATGAAATGCGCACGTATGCCAGGATTTCCGATGTCCTGTTTCTAGAAGCCAATTATGAGCAGCACCTGCTGGAGACAGGTCCTTACCCATATTACCTGAAACGGAGGATTGCCGGGGAATCTGGCCATCTATCGAACAATGATGCCATTTCCTTTCTCAATGATTGCCGAAACGATGCCAAAAGCCATCGCCATGTCTATTTCTGCCATCTTTCAAACACCAACAATACTCCCGAAATACTGGCGGCCAATGCCAGGGACAGTTTGGATTGGGATGGCGATCTCACTATTTGCGCCAAAGGCAGCCTCTACTCAGGCTGTCTAGCGTAACCTAAAAAGAGGAGAACCATGAACAGAGTAACCAAATATACCATACGCAACGTTGTAGAGCTTGGCGCAGAACGTTTTCCCGATCAGATCGCGCTCACTTTGATCGGTGACCCCGATAGTACCATCACCTATAGAAAATTACGCCAGATGGTCGATTCAATGGCAACTTTTCTGATCAGCCTGGGAATCAACAAGGGTGATCGCATCGCCATTGTCGGTGAAAGCCAGCCTAATTGGGGCGTGGCTTATCTAGCCATCATCTCAGCCGGAGCGATAGCGGTACCCGTCCTTCCCGATTTCTCCATCAAAGAGATTTCTTCAATACTGGTTCACAGTGGCTCTAGAGCATTGGTTGTTTCCTCCCGCTTGTTTGAGAAGTGTTTGGGATTCACTTCGGATGGCAGCCATCTGCTTATCAGAATGGAAGACTTGTTCCACATCCCCGATCCCGTTTCGGCAAGTCTGGCCACCCAGGAAGAATTCCTCAATGCTCCCGGCAGAGATGCCGTGCGGATGAAATGCTCCAGCAAAGCCCTTCTAGAGCGAACTCCCGAGGAGGATGACCTTGCATCCATCATCTATACCTCGGGAACCACCGGAACCTCCAAAGGAGTCATGCTCACCCACAGGAATATCACCTTCAATGCTGATTCCTGTGTGGAACAGTTTGTAAAGCTTAAATCCGGATATAGGTTTCTCTCCATCCTGCCGTTGTCACACACCTATGAGTTCACTATCGGATTCGTGCTTCCCTTGATCGTAGGAGCCGAAATCCATTATCTGGGAAGAAGCCCTGCGGCGAGTATTCTCTTACCAGCCATGAAAAAAGTGCATCCCCATGTGATGCTTTCAGTGCCTTTGCTTATCGAGAAGATCTACAGGAGTTCCGTTCTTCCCCAGATAACAAAGAACCCCAAGCTGTCAAGATGGTACCGGTATCCGGTCATGCGCCGTTTCATCAACAGGATGATCGGTCGTAAGCTGAAAGCCACTTTCGGTGGGCATCTCAGATTCTTCGGGGTGGGTGGGGCGGCCTTGGATATCTCGGTCGAGATTTTTCTCAAGGAATCGGGTTTTCCCTATGCGATTGGGTATGGGCTTACAGAGACCTCTCCTCTGCTGGCTGGTGCCGGTCCCAAGCAGACCAAACCAGGTACCACAGGATTCGCTTTGGAAGGAGTCACCTTGCGCATAGGGGATCCTAATGTGGAAACCGGTGTCGGTGAGATCCAGGCGAAAGGCCAGAATATCATGAAAGGGTACTACAACAATGAACAGCTGACCAAAGAAAGCTTCACCGAGGATGGCTGGTATTGCACTGGGGATCTGGGTATCCTGCAAAAAGGGCGGCTGGCTATAAAAGGCCGCAAGAAGACCATGATCCTGGGATCGGGTGGTGAGAATATCTATCCGGAGAACATTGAGACCATCATCAACAATCTTCCTTTTGTACAGGAATCCCTGGTTGTTCCAGGCAACGGTGGTTTGGCTGCGATGATAAAACTGGATATCGAGGCGATGGCGGAGAATCTCAAACTATCGGTGACCCAGGCCAAGGATGAGGCTTTGCTGTATCTTTCCAAAATCCGGGATGATGTGAATAAGGAACTCAGTTCCTATTCAAGAATCTCCGATGTGACCCTTCAGGATGAGCCTTTCCAGCGGACGCCTACCCTAAAGATCAAACGGTATCTCTATTCCCTGAAGAAAACTGTGGAGAATCTGAAAGGGGAACGCAAGAATGATGGACCCAACAAGAACAATCCATCACAGGAGCAAGGCAACTGATCCGGATCCTACCCGCGGACATCGATCATTGATTCCCCATCGTATTGCTTCCCACGGTCAGTTGTGGTATACAAAGTGACAGAGGTTCCACCGATATCATGCAAAGAAATTACGATATCCGCATCAGCGGGATAGAGCCACTGGTCAGCCCATCCTTTCTGGCTCAGAGATTCCCTGTTTCCGATGGATTGAGTGCTTCCATCGCTTCTTCAAGAACAGCGGTGAATGACATCATCCAGGGAAGGGACCCCCGTATCCTTGCTATCGTAGGACCGTGTTCCATCCACGATACTAAAGCCGCTCTGGAGTATGCCTCCCGGTTGAAGGTACTTGCGGATGAAGTCTGTGACCAGATGCTAATAGTCATGCGTACGTACTTTGAGAAGCCCAGAACCATCGGAGGCTGGAAAGGTCTGATAATCGATCCACTCATGGATGGTTCCTACGACATCTCACAGGGACTTGCCATAGCCAGGAAACTGTTGATTGACATCACCTCGCTGGGTGTGCCGGTGGGGTGCGAGATGCTTGACCCGATAGTTCCCCAGTACATCGATGAGATGCTCTCATGGTGTTCCATCGGTGCCAGAACCACTGAGAGCCAGATCCATCGCACTCTGGCCAGTGGCATGTCTGTAGCGGTTGGTTTCAAGAACGGAACCAATGGTGAGCTGCCCACTGCGGTGAACGCCATCAAATCCGCGGCCGATCCCGCCGCATTCATTGGAGTCGATAAGGATGGCAATACTTCGATTTATCGGACTACCGGAAACGATTGTGGACATCTGATTCTCAGAGGTGGCGACCTGGCCCCGAATTATTATGAGGAAGACGTCGAGCATGCTATCGATTTGATGGAAAAGCTCGCTGTGAAACCTTCTATTCTTATTGATTGCAGCCATTCGAACTCACGTAAGGATCCCAAACGCCAGCGACGGGTGCTTCGTGCGGTGATCGATCAGATAGTCTGGGGACAGAAAGCGATCCGTGGGTTCATGCTGGAGAGCAACCTGTGCGCAGGTGCCCAGAAAATTCCCGAGGATGTGGCCGGACTCATCTATGGAGTATCCATCACGGATGCCTGTATCGGGTGGGATGATACTGAAAAATTAATACGCAACGCCCATCGGGCTTTGCAGATGGGTAAGCTTGATTTCCAGGGGGAGGTATGAACGTGACCCAAAAAACACGTGTATTGGTTATTCTGGCCGAAGGATTCGAAGAAGTGGAGGCCTTGACTCCTATCGATATTCTCCGCCGTGCCGGAGTCACCGTGATGATAGCGGGTGTTGGAGGGGTATCGATCACTGGTTCCCATGGTATCCAGGTGGTTTGCGATGGTGAGATAACCAAATGCGGCACGGATTTTCAAGGTGTGGTGATTCCCGGTGGATCTGTAGGATCCCGGAATCTCGCCAGTTCCTGGGCGGTGAATGAGAAAATCCTTTTGATTGCCAGTTCTGGAGCGGTTATCGCGGCGATCTGCGCTGCTCCCGCGGTGGTCTTGTGGCCATCTGGGCTCCTTGAGGGTCATAAAGCGGTCTGCTATCCCGGATTGGAGGCCGAATGCCCTGGATTCACTTTCGGCGAGGAGCGCGTATGCGTCGATGGCAATCTCATAACCGCCAGGGCAGCCGGTTGTTCATTGGAATTCTCCCTCGCATTGGTTGAAAAGCTGGTAGGTTTTAGTGAGAGACAGCGGATCGCCAAGGCTATTCTTTTCCAAGCCTGAAATAAAATAAAATATCAAGGTCGGTGAGTACATGACAGCCAGAATCGGATTTGATTGTGATAGATATCTTTGTGAACAGACTCAGGCGATTTTAAAGCGGATGGAGCAGTGTGAAGGCAAACTCTATCTGGAATGTGGTGGGAAACTCCTATATGACTACCATGCCTCACGTGTGCTGCCTGGATTCGATCCAAATGTAAAGATGCGGGTTTTCAAATCGCTTAAGGACAAAATCGATGTGATCATCTGCATCTATGCCGATGATATCGAGCGTCGCAAGATCCGTAGCGATTTCGGTATCACCTATGATACCGATGTATTCAAAATGATCGATGATTTCGCCGATTGGGGCTTGAAGGTCACCCGAGTGGTGGTCACCCGGTTCTCCGGTCAACCTTCGGCTGTGCAGTTTATTGACCGCCTCACAAGGCGGGGTATAAAAGTCTATACCCATAAAGCGACGCAGGGGTATCCTACGGATATTGACCTCATCGTCAGCGATGATGGCTATGGAGTGAATCCTTATATAGAAACCGAGCGGCCAGTAGTACTGGTAACCGCCCCCGGTCCGGGTAGCGGAAAACTCGCCACCTGTCTCTCACAGATGTACCATGATTTCCGCGCTGGCCGTAAAAGCGGATATTCGAAATTCGAGACTTTTCCCATATGGAATCTTCCGATAGACCATCCGGTGAATGCCGCCTATGAAGCAGCTACCGCGGATATCGGGGATATCAACCAGATAGATCATTTCCAGTTGAGTGCATATGGTGTGCAGGCGGTCAATTATTCCCGTGATATGGAGGCTTTTCCCCTTTTGAAGCGGATTATCGAAAAAATCACCGGACAGCCTTCCATATACAAATCTCCCACCGATATGGGGGTGAACCGTTGTGGATTTGGAATTATCGATGACTCGGTAGTACGTGAGGCTGCCTGCCAGGAGATCATCCGCCGGTACTATGCGGCTGCCAGTGACTATGCCCAGGGAATCGGTTCCATGGATGCTATAAACCGCATCAGACTTCTGATGGATAACCTGCATCTGAATACCATGATGCGTGCCACTGTTCCCGCTGCGCAAGAGGCGTTGCAAGCTGGTATTCTCAAGGGTAAGGGTAGAGACGGAATTGTCTGTGCGGCTGCCATGGAATTGCCTGACAAGACCATTGTGACCGGATCGAACTCGGAAATCCTCCATGCCGCTTCGGCCTTGATCCTCAATGCCACCAAATACCTCGCAGGTATACCCAAAGCCATCGACCTTATCCCTAAAAACACCATAGAGTCCATTGGCAAGATGAAACGCGACGTGCTGGACAACCGCCGGGTAAGTCTGGACCTTGACGAGGTGCTCATCTGCCTGGCCATGTCGGCAGCGGTCAATCCCTCAGCCCAGATTGCGTTGGACAAGCTCTCTTTATTGCGTGGCTGTGAGGTACACCTTACACATATACCCTCGGCTGGTGATGCCAATGGATTACGCAAGCTGGGTCTGCATGCCACCAGCGAAGCCCGGTTTCCCAGCAGCAATCTGCTCAGTGAGTGAATCCCGTGCAGACGGACTGGCCAAACAGCGAATCTGTCTGTCGGAGAAATAATTCTTTCATCCATCCCGATTCGGCGTTACAATGCAATCAGAAGTTGCCCTGGGGGGAAACGCTAAGATTGCCAAGAGAGGTGGATACATGGGAATACAATCGGTTATCTCTATCAGCAGACAGTTTGGAAGCGGGGGACGGGCTATCGGCAAGGACTTGGCCTCGCAATTGGGGATTCCTTTCTATGACAGCGCTCTCATCACTATGGCGGCGGAAAAAAGCGGCCTTAGCAAACAAGTGCTGGAGAATCTGGATGAGAAGGCCGCCAACCGATTCCTGTATACCATGCCAGCGGGTATCTCCACGCTTGGACATGCTTCCACAGCCATCTACAATATGCCACTGAGCGATACACTATTTCTCACCCAATATGAAATCATCAAGCAACTGGCGGAAAACGGGCCCTGCGTTATCGTAGGCCGTTGCTCCGATTATATCCTTAAGGACCATCCCCATCACCTTTCTGTTTTCATCCATGCAGGGGAGGACTTCCGTGCCGAACGGGTAGCTGAATACGAGCATATCACCAAGGAAGAAGCCCTGTCCCGTCTCGCCAAATACGACAAGGAAAGAAAAAAATACCATGATTACTATGCGGCCGGAACCTGGGGGAACGCCGCTTTCTATGACCTGACAATCGACTCCGGGAAACTCGATATTGAAAACTCAGTGAAAATAATCAGGCAGTTTGTTGAAATGGTTGAAGAGCGCGATACAGTATCCCGAAAATAGTGCTTTCAAACGGTATTGCTAAAACCCATTGTGAAAAAAGAAGCTGGCTTGATGAAGCCAGCTTCTTGGTTGCAGCCAGGTTGTGTGCAATCAGCGGGGATAGGCTATGATGGCTTTAAGTTCAGGATGTTTTTCCAAGTTCCCAAGCAAGGCCGCCTCACGGGCTTTGTTCTTGTATTCCTTATCTTGGAAAGAGTAGTGGAAATTCATATGGACATCATAGGTTCCATTCATCAAGGCGAAGGCATCCTCGGTCATCACCAATTCCTCATCGGTCGGAATGACGTAGATTTTAACTGGAGAGTCTTCGGTATTGATTTCAAGCTCGGCATTCCGGCACATCGCCACGGTGTTTTTCCTGCTATCCAGTTTGATACCCATATTGTCCAAACCGTTGGTGGACAACTCGCGGATAAGGGGAGACATCTCACCAACCCCTGCGGTGTATACTACAGCATCCACATGTCCCAGCAAGGCTGAGTAGGCGCCGATATACTTGCGTAAGCGATGGCATTCCATACCGATAGCGAGCTTTGCCCGTTCATTGCCTTCAGAGGCGGCTTTGGCGACATCCCGTCGGTCTGACATCCCACAGATACCCACCAAACCGCTTTTCTTGTTCAAGGTGGTATCCATCTCTTTAGGTGTCATCCCGGTTCTATTCATCACGTAAGGAAGAATGGCGGGATCCAGATCTCCGGAGCGGGAACCCATGACCAATCCCTCAAGTGGGGTAAGCCCCATGGAGGTGTCGACACAGATACCGTTTTTCACCGCGCAGATTGAGGCTCCATTGCCAATGTGGCAGATGATGAGATTGGTATCCTTGGGATCTTTACCCAGCAGGACAGCCGCGCGTTTGGCAGTATAGACGTAGCTGGTTCCATGGAAACCATAGCGGCGTACATTGTAGGTGGTGTACCATTCATAGGGAACCGCATACATGAACGCCTCGGGAGGCATGGTCTGGTGCCAGGCAGTATCCATTACAATGGCATGGGGAACGTCGGGCATGACCTTGCGGGCAGCTTCGATTCCCATGATATTGGCCGGCATGTGCAGGGGCCCCAGGGGGATCAGCTCTTTCAACTGCTCGACAACCTCGTCGGTAACCAGAGCCGATTTTTTAAAAAGCTCACCACCATGCAGCACTCTATGGCCTACAGCGCTGATCTCGCGCACATCCTTGATCACCCCATACGTTGCATCGGAAAGCAGTTTGATGACAAGCTCAATTGCTTCCTTATGCGTGGGACAGGAGACTTTATCATGGAATTCCTCTTTCCCCACTGCTTTGTGTTCAATTGTAGAGTATGCCAGGCCGATTCTTTCGACCACACCAACCGCGAGAACCGCCTTGTTGGTCCAGTCATAGACCTGGTATTTTGCGGATGAACTGCCGCAATTCAGTGTGAGAATCACCATCTCAACCTCCTGCTGGAAATTATCTATCTTTGATTGGCAATAGACTGAAGTACCAAATGATATTTTTGCATGATAGGAAAAAAAAATCAATTGATTCGTATGCGATACATCCGATACATCCGTTACATCCGATACCCAGGATCGGTGCGAAATGCCAGCCTTCTGGGTATATTGGGCATGCGATTGACATGCATCGGCAGAATATTGGTTCTTACAGGATTGTTCATAGTAGGCTTGGGGATACCTCTCCACGCTGATTTGGAGGATGTTTCGATATCCTTCAGGAATCTCCGCGAAGGTTGGGCGGTATCCGGCGCATGTGATGGAGAGCTAAAGGACCGGCAGGGAAATGTGCTGTCCTGGCAAGGTGGTTTCGATGCATGGATGGGAGATCTGCTGCAGGATCCACGGGCAGCTGTAACATTACAGGGAACATGTGGATTGACCATCTCGCCGGTTGTCGCCATCGCGTTGGGTTCACTGGATGGATGCGTCCCGCTTGGGTTGCTTTTGGATCCTCTGTCTTTTCCCTACAGCAGTCTATCGGGATTCAAGGTGAAAACTGCCGATCCCGGGGTTTTCAGCAAGACCAGTACCGGTACGACAGCTGACCATGAGGGTCTGGTGGTCTCCTTCATTGCCAACAGTGGCCGATGTGGTGTGTATCCTTTTATACTGATCCCCTTGGCTGACAATCAAGGGAATCGGGGTGGGGGAGTCGGAACCATGCTCCAAACGCCGGTGGGGTATCTTAATCTCGGTTCATACTTCGCAGAACCAGCCTCCACATCCACAACATCCTGCGGGGACGACCAATTGTTCTATGGGGGATTGCCCTTCACCCGGGGAAGGTTCATCCAAGCGGCCTTTCAGTCCCATCCCCAAGGTTTCTCCATTTTTGAACAGGATGATGGCATGTTGGAATCCTCTGTACATGTTTCCTATGGTTGGGATCCTGATCTTGGGGACTCCCTGGTACATGGCTATCTATTGGCAGGACGGCTGGGTGTCCTCACATCCATGTGGGAATGCCAGTATGTTCCTAAAAACCTGGGGAGGAGAAGCCGTGGAATGGAAACCGCTAAAACCTCTGTATATGCACAACAGCGGTTCACCCTTTCCTCCCATGTGCGATGGCTGGAAGCCACTTGGTATGTGCAGGAGAAAGTCTGGCGTCTGGACCCCTATGCGAACAGCTATCAAAAACGCAAACTGCAAACCCAGGGGACTTTCACGGTCTCTTTGCCATGGGGATCCCTTCAGATGTACTCAAGGATGCAGATGGAATGGGAAGCCTCCGGAAACTATGGAGGTGTACACCTGATGGGTACCTCCCTGCAAGTCGAGATACAGGAAGTCTGTGTCCATCTGGCTTCCAGTACGACCTGCAAGGATGGCCTCTGGAGTTTCGGAGCCGATATGGATCTGAATGGTCTTTACCGAGGTGTACGCTGGGAAATCTCGATCAATATTGACCGGAACTCGACAGAACTGGATCTGGGTGTGGATATTCCATGGAAAAACACTTCCATCCATGTGGAGGTGGATGCCATGCGGAATCTCACACTGGCATTGGCCATTCACCGAGGAGGATGATTTCCCGTTCCAATTGGATACCGAAGCGTTCCTCGATTTTTTTACGGGCGATCTCGGAAAGACTGAAAATTTCCTGAGAGGTTGAATTGCGTGAACGGTTGATAAAGAAATTTGCATGGTTCTGGCTGATTTGCGCACCACCCAGCACCATTCCTTTAAGTCCGGCTTCATCAATGAGTGTTCCAGCTGTTTTTCCATGGGGATTCTTGAACATGCATCCCGCTGAAGGAAAATCGTACTGTCCTGTTTCCCGGCGGTTTCTACGGCTTTGTTCCTTGAGGAGCCTGGCCTCGGAAGTGTTTTTGTTGGGCTGTAGTCGGAAGGCAATCTCATAGATGATATTGGAAGTTCCCTTAAAGGGAGAGTTTTTGTAGGAAAACCGTGGATCATCGCGCTGGATGCGCCGGATAGTTCCATCCGGTTGCAGATAATCGATCCATTCGACAAGCTCACTGATGGCGAATCCCTGGGCACTGGCATTGCCCCAGATGGCTCCTCCCACGGTTCCGGGAAGTCCTCCCAACAGTTCCAGACCACTGAGAGAATGCTCGATAGATACATTGATGGCCTTGTCCAATAGCAATCCGCTCTGTGCGCAGAAAACTGTACCCCTCACATGATAGGCGCAAAGCCGGCTTGTGAGGATAACCAAACCTCTGACTCCCCGGTCCGAGATCAGAACGTTGGTGCCTCCACCCAGAATGGTTACTGCAAGACCTTGCCGCGTTGAATATTCCAGCAGCTGTCTCAATTCTCCAAGAGTGGTGGGAGCCGCCAGCAGATCCGCATCTCCCCCGCAACGATAGGAGCACAACGGGGCCAATGGGACGTCCTTGAGTATATTTTCCTCTATATTGATTTTTTCATTTGTATTACTTATTGTGGTAGCCACATCGATGATACTATCCCAATTCAGCATGGCAGACAACTTCTTTCTGTCTGTTGCAAGGAGCGCTCCATGAATATTTCCGTTTTCAACACGATGTCCCGTAGCGTTGAACCATTCGAGTCAATTTCAAAGGATAGCGTGCGGATGTACTGTTGCGGTCCTACTGTGTACAATTTCGCGCATATTGGCAATCTACGCACCTACATATTCGAAGATATCCTGAGACGCACTCTCGAGGCGGCTGGCTATAAGGTCAACCATGTGATGAATATCACTGATGTGGGACATCTGACCAGCGACGCCGATGAAGGCGAAGACAAGATGCTCAAATCATCCAAAGAGACAGGGCGGGATGTGTACGAGATAGCCCGGTTCTACACGGAGGCCTTTTTCAAGGATATCGATAATCTCCATATCAAACGTCCAAGTGTTTCCTGCAGAGCCACAGACCATATCGGCAGCATGATTGCTCTGATCAAGCGCCTTGAAGACGGTGGGCACACCTATATGGCGGGAGGGAATGTCTACTTCTCCATCGATACATTCCCCGACTATGGCAAGCTGGCACGTCTGAATCTGGATGAACTGAGGTCGGGTGCGCGCATCGATGTCGATACCAACAAACGCAACCCCAAGGATTTCGTGCTTTGGTTCACCAATTCAAAGTTCGAGAACCAAGCTATGGTCTGGGACTCGCCCTGGGGGAAAGGATATCCTGGATGGCATATAGAATGCTCAGCGATGAGCATGGAATACCTTGGGGAAACCTTTGATATCCATTGTGGAGGAATCGACCATATTCCGGTACATCATACCAATGAGATTGCCCAAAGTGAGGCGGCAACTGGGAAACCCTGGGTAAAATATTGGATACACGGTGAGTTTCTGCTCAGCGATGCCGGGAAGATGTCGAAATCCAAAGGAGAGTTCCTTACCTTGCCTTTGCTTCAGGAAAAAGGTTTCGATCCCATGGATTACCGTTATTTCTGTCTAGGCGGCCACTACCGTTCCCAACTCCAGTTCTCCTGGCAATCCATGGAGAGCGCTCGCAACGCACGCAAAACACTGTTCGAAAAGGTGGCCATGCTTAAAGCGGAGGTTTCTGGACCTGCTTTGGAATTGTCTGGCCCGGAACAAGGCTATGCCGACCGTTTTTTCGAGCATCTGGGATACGATCTCAACGCTCCCCGGGGGCTGGCGGATATGTGGAGTCTGATAAAAGACAATTCGGTTTCCGCCGCAGCGAAACTCGCCTGCCTATACCGTATGGACACCATTCTGGGATTCAATCTCTCCTCGATTGTGGTCGAATCGGTGGGAACCCTCTCTATCCCAGCTGGAATACAGGCGCTGGTGGACGAGCGCATCAAGGCGAAGAAGGAAAAGAATTATTCCCGAGCGGATGAGTTACGTGCTATAGTAGAGCGTAATGGATATGTGCTGAAAGACACGGTGGATGGGACAACAATTTCAAAAAACATGTAACCAAAACCTAGGATGAATTGTTAAGCGTATGGAAATAAAAAGCAGCGGCAATGAATCGTTCCGGCTTGTATACCAAGAGGTATTTCCAGTAGTGATGCGGGTTGCTTACCACGTTACCTACAACATGGATGTATCTGAGGACATATGCCAGGAAGCATTCATCAGGTTCTATGAGAAAAATATTGAGTTCCGTTCCGTTGAAGAAGCGAAGTATTGGTTGATCCGAGTGACTAAAAATCTGGCGATCAATGTGATAAAACGGAAGTCAAGGGAGCAGGCGACGGTGGAGAAGATAAAAAAAGCTCCAACGGCCACTATTGAGAACGGAGAGGATTCCCTGATCAATAATGAGACCAGGAATCTTGTACGGGAAGCGGTGGAGAAGTTGCCGGAGAAACTGAAAGCTGTGCTGGTTCTGAAGGAATACGCGGATCTGAATTATAAACAGATCGGGAGTATCCTCCACATTTCCGAGAGTAATGTGAAGGTCCGAGTGCATAGAGCCCGAAAAATAATGGAATCTATGTTGGACCGGGAGGAATTGCATGTGTCTTGACGACCAGATTCTCAATACATACATGGATGGTGAGCTTGCCGAACCATGGAAAACCCAGGTTGCGGAGCATTTGAATTACTGTCCAGCTTGCAGTGCCCGTTACAATCAGCTCCGACGGTTGCATGGCTTGGTCTCAGGATCCCGCTTAAGCGTTGATGAAATGTCTCCATACAAGGAAAAAGTGCTTCGTTTCATGGAGAACAACTATATTTCAAAACAGAAAAAGATCAGTATCCTCCACCGGGACTTCCGGGTAGGCATGCCGATGATGATGGCCACAGCCGCCGCCTTTGTAGTGATTCTCGCTGGAGTGACCTTGTTCAATGGCAAGAATCCCGTCGCTATGGGTGAGATTATTCCGCAAGTCGCCAATCCTGTCGCGGGTTCTATTGTCCAGGTACGCTCCACAGAGGGGCTGGCCTCATCCAAGACTCTTGAAAACTATTCATTGGAGGAGATCCTCCAATATCTCGATTCCCGCGGATATCAGGTGGATGTCAGACTCAAGGGTATCCAGCCGGTTGAGCCGGATTTCGCCTTGGCTTCCTCGGATACTTCCCCCTCAGACGTAGCTCCTTCAGAGGAGAATACTGTAGTAGTACAACCGCTTGCCGCCACCCCTTGATCCCTGTAAAACGCAATGGACTGAAAATCCAGCACCCGGATTCAATCCGGGTGTTTTTGTATTGTTGTAATACATACTTGTTTTTGCTATTATCTGTGTTCTAGTGCATATCCAGGAGGCCGATGATGAATGCTGTGGAGTTGGAGAAAACCTACAATCCGAAGGATTTTGAAGACCGGATCTATGAGGACTGGAAATCGAACGGTTGTTTTATCCCTAAAGAAGGGGAAGGGAAATCCTTTGTCGTTGTAATGCCTCCACCCAATGTCACGGGAATCCTCCATATGGGACATGCCTTGAACAATTCCCTTCAGGATATTCTCATCCGTTACCACCGCATGACAGGCAATCCTACCCTGTGGGTTCCCGGGACCGATCATGCCGGTATCGCCACACAGAATATTGTGGAGCGTCAATTGGCAAAAAAAGGATTGCGCCGACAGGATCTGGGACGGGATAGATTCATTGAGGAAACCTGGAAGGTCAAGGAGAAACACCACGATATCATCGCCAAGCAATTGGAGAAGATCGGTTCCTCCTGTGATTGGAGCCGTGAGCGTTTCACCATGGATGAAGGGCTGTCCCGGGCTGTGCGGGAATCCTTTGTGACATTGTATGAGCGGAATCTTATCTACAAGGGTAAGTACCTGGTGAATTATTGCACCCATTGTGGAACCGCCTTGGCGGATGACGAAGTGGATTACAAGCTGCTTCCTGGGCGTCTGTACCGGATATCCTATCCATTTGCCGATGGCTCGGGTTCCATCTCTGTGGCGACGACCCGTCCCGAGACCATGTTTGGTGATGTCGCTGTCGCCGTGAATCCCGAGGATGGGCGCTATAAGGACATTGTAGGGAAATTGCTCCTCCTCCCCCTCACCGACAAGGAAATCCCCATCATCGCCGATAGCTATGTGGATATGGAATTTGGCACCGGTATGGTGAAAATCACCCCGGCCCATGATCCCAATGACTGGGAAGTCGGTCGGCGCCATTCTCTGGAGGCTATCAATATCCTGAATCCCGATGGCACCTTGAATGAACAGGTTCCGGCGAAATACCGCGGTATGCCTGCCTTGGATGCCAGGGCTATTGTGGTGGAGGACCTGAAAGCCGGAGGCTATTACCTGGGCGAGGCTGAGCATAATCATGATGTCGGACATTGTTACCGGTGTGGAACAGTTATTGAACCGTATCTGTCGGAGCAATGGTTTGTCTCGATGAAAGGTATGGCTGGCAAAGCCCTTAAAGCCTTGGAAAAAGGAGAAATCGCTTTTTATGCGAAACGCTGGGAGAACACCTATACCCATTGGCTGGAAAATATCCGTGACTGGTGTATCAGCCGGCAACTCTGGTGGGGACATAGGATTCCAGTTTGGTATTGCAATGATTGCGGTGAGATGATGGTGCTTCGGGAGGATCCATCCTGTTGCACAAAGTGTGGAAGCCACAATATCCATCAGGATACCGATGTGCTGGACACTTGGTTCAGTTCCTGGTTATGGCCTTTCAGCACGCTTGGATGGCCAGACAAGACTTCCGATATGGAAAGATTCTTTCCCACCAGTACGCTGGTGACGGCTTATGATATCATCTTCTTCTGGGTTTCACGCATGATCATGGCTTCGTTGGAGTTTCTTGGACAAGTACCGTTCCGCGATATCTATATCACTGGATTGGTCAGAGACAAGCAAGGCCGGAAAATGTCGAAATCGCTGGGCAACGGTATCGATCCTCTTGAGGTTATCGATATATATGGCGCCGACGCTATGAAGTTCACCCTCTGCTATATGGCAGCCCAGGGGCAAGACATACTGATTGATATGGAATCCTTTAAACTGGGGTCCCGTTTCGCCAACAAAATCTGGAATGCCACCCGGTATCTGCTGATGAATCTGGAAGGTCGGAATCTGCTTGAAGTCACCCCCGACCAGCTGAACACCATGGATAGATGGATGTACCACCAGCTGAACGAGGCAGCGGCAAAAACCGCTTCGGCTATCGATGGATACCGTTTCAATGAAGCCGCTCAGATAGTCTATGACCTGTTCTGGAATGATCTCTGCGATTGGTATGTCGAGTCCACCAAACCTTATTTCTCTATGGATGATACTTTTGCCAAGGATCGGGCGGTTTCTGTATTGCTTGATCTATTAGCTGAGATGATGCGCTTGCTGCATCCTTTTGTCTCTTTCATTACCGAAGAGATCTACGACCGGTTGCCGAACACCGAAGGCCGGGTGATCGATGCTCCCTATCCAGTGTGGTCCGCTGATCGGAACCATCCTTCTGATAAGGATATCGTGGGAGCTATGCAGGAAGCTGTCCGTGGAGTCCGTACCATGCGGAGCGAGCTGCAGATCGCACCGGAAAAGAAAATCCATGTGGTGGTGCGTCCTGATGAGGCTTTCAATGCCACTGGTTTTTTCCAGGAGAACAGCCACCTGATCGCAGGTTTCATCGGTGCTTCACAATTGATCATCGATGTGGAACATACCACTGATGTGTCCAAGGCGGTTCCTGTGGCCGGTCCAGGTTTTGAATCGTTTGTTTTTGTCCGTGAGGCGATTGATGTGGAACACGAGATAGCCAAGCTGGAAGTGGACTTGGTTAAGAATGAGGCGGCTCTGGAAGGAGTATTGAACAAACTTTCCAACACAAGATTTCTTGAGAATGCGAAACCTGAAGTCATCGCCAAAGAAAAGGGCAAACAAGCTGAGTTTGAGGAAAAACTGGAGAAAGGAACCAAGCATCTGACATTGCTGCGCAATCTATAGGATCCATCCAGCTTTTGTTGCGATGCCATCTACCACACCCTGCTTCTGATAGCTGGCACCACAACCGCTGGAGAGGATTTTCCCTTAAAAAACAAACCGCAGGGAAACCTGCGGTTTGGACAAAATCACGTACGCTCTGTTAAGCCTCGTTCTTGGCTTCTTGAATCTCTTTTCTTCTTTCTTTTGCAAGCTTTGCGATTTCGCCAAGCGCCTTTCTTGCCCGAGCGGCAGATGCCTTCACACCTTTGTCAGTGAATTTCTTGTTCTCAGCTATGTAAGCTTCATACTGAGCTACGATTTGCTCATGGATTGTCATTGGCAAGCCTCCTAGTGATTCTTGACTCAATAGTAGCATACCTGATTTAAAACACAAGAAAAAATATGAAAAAAACCGCTTTTTTTCACCTTTTAAAGCATGAAAACCTTAATTATTGGTTAATTCAACGGTCTCCCTTTCCAAGTCATGCCACGTTTGGACACTTTCAGATACATTCCATATATGTAAGTGCTTCCCACAATGATAAAAACCGAGGGGCCAAGCAATGCGGTCGAGAACCGGTAATTATGGAAAAGGGCGGAACGGATCCATGAGCCGTAAAGCAATAGGGTCCCTCCAAGCAACAATGCATAAGGGAGAATCGGCACGGTGTGGGCATATACCGGAAAAGACAAGGCTAGGACTACCAGCGGGGTAAGCCCCAACAGATAGAGCAATAGGACGATTACGATGAAGAAAGGAAGCATGGAGGATTTTGCCATGTGGTAGACACTCCGGCTGATTCCTTTGAATGCTGATCTGAAATCATCATACATATTCACCCTGAGAATCGGATTGAGATCCAGGAATTGCATTTTAAAGCCATTGCGGACTATCGTCCGGGCCAATTCGATATCGTCGGTCACTATATTCCTGAAAGAAGCAAAACCTCCGATGCTATCCAAAGCCGCTTTGCGGACAAATAGATACTGCCCGATCGCCATAGCCCAGGCTGGACGGGGTCTTCGGCGCTGCAGGGGAAGAGGTACATACAGTACGGTGATGAACAAGCTGGCGGAGATGAGTGTCTGGGTCCACATGGACCGCACTGTTTCACGGGCATAACCGCTGATCATATCGACTTTGTTTTTCACCAACGCGGAATATCCATACGAGAGGCTGTCGGGACTATGATGGATATCGGCATCGGTGATAAGGACGTATTCGCCATGGGCGGCATGGATCAACTGCTGCACGGCATAGTTCTTACCGCGCCATCCATCAGCCAAGGGCTTTCCTTGGATTCCCCGTACCCGGCTGTCCATCTGCATGTATCGGGATACGACCTCCCATGTTCCATCAGATGAATTGTCATCGCAGACAATGATTTCGAAATTCCGGTAATCCTGTATCAATAGGGCTTCCAGGGTGGCGGGGAGGTTCTGCTCCTCATCGCGGGCGGGGATAAGGACTGAAATCATAGGTCCATCGGTAGTGATCTCCGGTTTTTTCGGAGCATAGGATTTCATCGCGAAAATATTCATGGTGGAGAGGAGAAATGCGTAGAGACCGATGGCAGCCACAATTATTGCATAGATTGTCAGCATCGATCAGTCCTTTTCCTGAAAGGTCTGGTAGAGCTCGTTTACCACCGGATCACCGGTATAAAGGCTTTTAGCCTGTACAATAAAACTGAAAGCGCGTTCATCCTTGAGTTTGGCAAGACCGGATCCTAAACCTGAGCAGATGGTGAACATGTCCCAGCGGTTCACCGTATGGGTCTGCGCATAGGTCCATGCCCGGAAGAAATACTCTACTCCCTTGCGGACGTCTCCACCCCCATACCCTGGGGAATAGAGAAGCCGGTCCGCTTTAAGCAACAGGACGCCAAGTTCATCGGGATAAGCATCATAGGCTTGATCGATGATGCGCGCGGTGCGCAAGCCACGTGATAGGCTGCCACTCACCAGATACCAAAGGGATTCGATGGTTCCCTTAAGAACCATGGTTTGCCCGGCATATGCGCTGGATACCGATGGGGTGGCCATCAGGGTTTCCGCTTCCTTGAGCAATTCTTTGGCCAGATCCTTGCGTTTAGGGGTTATTTCGGTGCAATGGCGTGCCAGTACCAGATTCGCTTTGATATGGGCTAGATCCATGTCCTGCTCCACCCAGGAACCGGCTTGAAGAGATGAAACGAAGATTCCGTGTTTGGCGATTGAGTCTTCGACGGGTTCAGCATCGAGCACTGAAGCCATGAATTCCACAAATTCAGGATTCCCGCTAAGGAAGTTCCATCGATCTGTGATAGTATCCGGTATTGAAGAACCGATTGTGTTTGGGATTGTCAACAGAAGGAACAATAGAGGGATTCGGATCATACACAGATTGCGCATGTTTGAAGTATAGCTTTGAAAAGGTTTTCCAGCAATAAAATCATACCTGGGATTGCCGGGAATGCTGGGAATGCCGGGATTATGCATTGATCGCGCATCGCATGATGTAACCGGGATGGATTGGCTGGGAGGTCCGCAGAAAAGCGGTCTTGCCATGATCCTGCTTCACAATCGGATGCATATCAGCATCGAACAAGGTGAAACCAGCATCGTTGATACAAAGCTGATCCGGTCCGATATACTCGATGGGACGCTGCATGGATATCTGGTTCTTCAACGCGATGGAAAACAAGCCTGGCTCAATCTCTTTTTCAATGGTACCAATGAATAGATAGTCCCGAAGATAACTCTGTTCAGTAGGGGATTCAATCGCTTCGGGTCCATAGAAGAATCCGGTGGAGAATTCCCTATGGCTCACATGGAACAGTTCGTCACGATAGGACCGCCAATCCTCTGCGCCAGGGAGACCTTCCAAAGCATCGATCGCTTTGCGATAGGCCCTGGTGACGGTGGCAACGTAGTAAAGCGATTTCATCCGGCCTTCAATCTTCAGTGAGTCAACCCCTGCCTCTTTCAAATCCTTGAGATGGTCGATCATACACAGATCTTTTGAGGAAAGTATGGTCGTATAACCTTCTCCCTCATACACAGGATAGTAGACACCGGGACGTTCTTCTTCCTCAAGAGCCAACTCCCCGCCAGGAGCGGGAATGCCAGTGGCGGTCCGCTGCATCAAACGGTAACTCCACCGGCAGCTTTGCGAACAATCACCTTGGTTAGCGCTGCGTCCGGTAAAAAAACTGCTTAGGAAGCACCTTCCTGAATACGCCATGCACATGGCTCCATGCACAAAAGTCTCTATTTCAATGTCTGGAACGGCATCTTTAATCCGCCGGATATCGGAAAGGGGAGTCTCTCTCCCTAGTATGATCCGTGAGAATCCCATTTTCCAATAGACTTTTGCCGCACTGCTGTTCAGGCAGTTGGCCTGGGTGCTCAAGTGGAGTTTCGTTTGGGGAAAACGCTGCCGTAAAAGATCGGCCGCACCCAGATCGGAAACGATGAAGGCATCAAAAGGGTAGGCTTCAATCTGAGGAAACCGATCGATGAGTTTTAGCAGATCATTTTCATGGAAATAGCTGTTTATGGCACCAAACAGTTTATGGTCTCCCTTGATCCTGGCCAGGGAGGACACTTCCTCATCGGTGATATTGCCGGCATGGGTTCTTAAAGAGAAATCCTGCATGCCTATGTATGCCGCATCGGCTCCATAGGCATACGCGTAGGATAGTTTCTCTGATGTTCCTGCGGGTGATAACAGTTCCATCATCGCTTAAGCTGGGGTGACCGCGGTCACCATCCCAGTGACAGCCGCTGCTGGAACAGGGGTCCCCAGAGGATGGGTGTCATGTTCAAAAGACTGTAGAAGCACATCCTCGAAAGTGGTCATCAAATGGAAAGAGATCCCTTCGGTTATATCCCCGTCAAGCTCGGCGATTTCATCCATATCCCGCTTATTGAACCGCGGTATGAGGATGGTGTTGATCTTGTTGCGTTTGGCAGCCAGCACCTTCTCCTTAAGGCCACCGATAGGCATTACTTTTCCGACCAGATCCAGCTCACCTGTCATGGCGAGATCGGGTTTGATGGTTTGATTGGTCACTAATGAATACAGGGCGGTCGCCATGGTGACCCCAGCCGAAGGCCCGTCCTTGGGAGTCGCTCCTTCGGGTACGTGCAGATGGATGGAATGCCTGTCGAACCAGGTGATATCGATTCCATGCGAACTGGCGATAGTCTTCAAATGGGTCAGGGCGATGTTCGCCGATTCCTGCATCACTTCACCAAGCTGCCCGGTGAGTTTGAGCTCTCCCTTTCCAGGGTAGGCCACCGCCTCGATGGCAAGGGTATCGCCACCCATGCTGGTCCAGGCCAGGCCAACCGCCATTCCAGGCCGATCGGCACGCAATATCTCATCTTCATGGAAAATTGGCTGGCCAAGATATTTGACCATGCGTTTCTGGTCAATCACGATGGGGAGCTGGGGATTGGATTCGAGAATCTCACGGGCTACTTTCCTATGGATCTTATCCAGTGATTTCTCATAATTACGCACACCGGCTTCCCTGGCATACGATTCAGCGATCTCCTGCAGGATCTGTGTGCTGTAGGAAATCTCTTTTCTGGTCAGCCCATGTTTCTTCAGGCTTTTGGGAACCAGGTATTTCTTTCCGATGGCGAGTTTCTCCTGAGTGGTATAGCCTGACAGCTGGATGACCTCCATCCGGTCAAGCAAAGCCCGGGGAACGGTCTCCAGGGTGTTGGCCGTCACAATGAACAGTACTTCGGAAATATCGAAGGGCAGATCAAGGTAATAGTCGCGGAAAGTTGAATTCTGTTCAGGATCAAGGACCTCAAGCAAAGCCGAGGCAGGGTCGCCTTGATAGGAGGATCCCATTTTATCTATCTCATCGATTAAAAACACAGGATTCTTTGTCTTGACCGTCTTCAATCCCTGGATGATTTTCCCAGGCATGGCGCCGATATAGGTACGGCGATGCCCCTTGATCTCTGCTTCGTCGCGCATGCCGCCAACGGAGAACCGGAAGTACTCCTTTTTCAAGGCTCTGGCAATGGACCGTCCAACCGACGTCTTTCCTACTCCCGGAGGACCTACCAGACAGATTATGGAACCCTTGGTATCCAGCTTTTTCTTACGCACGGCAAGATACTCAAGAATCCTGTCCTTGACATCTTTCAAGCCATAATGGTCGTGTTCCAGGATTTTTTTAGCTGATTCCAAGGAGAAGTCTTCGGATTTGGGTTCTAGCCAAGGGAGCGAGACCACGGTTTCCAGATAGGTTCTGGTAATGGAGTAGTCGGGAGAATTCGGATCAAGCGATTGGAATTTCTCCAGTTCGCTGGTCACCGCCTCCAGGACTTCTCCCTGCAGGTTCAAAGCAGCGATCTGTTTGGTGAGTTTGTTCGCCACAGCGGTACGGGGATCGGTGGTGAGACCGAGTTCCTGTTGGATGTGCTTGAGCTCCTCCCTGAGGAAATATTCCCGCTGGTTCTTTTCCAACTTGCTGTTGACACGGTTCTGGATCTGCTCCTGCATCGCCAGCAGCTGCTGCTCTTTTTTGATGAATACCAGCACCCGTTCCATCCTGCGTCTGACATTGAGAGTCTCTAGGATCCTCTGTTGCTGGCGGCGGTCCACATTGATGATGCTAGCGATGAAATCAGCCATCTTGCCAGCCTGGTCAATATTGACCATATTCAACCGCATCTCCTCGGTGAACAGCGGATTACCCTTGGAAAGCCGTTTCATCTCAGTGATCAGCTGCCGTGTCCAGGCTTTCAATTCCTGAGGATTGTCCTCGATATCCTCCAGATAATCGACTTCAGCGGCAATGAAATTGCCTGAAGTGTGGAATTCTTTCACTTGGAAGCGTTTGACGGTGGAAATGAAGATATTCATACCCCCATCGGGAAGTTTGATCCGCTTGATGATCTTGGCTATGGTGCCGACTTTATACAGGTTCTCAGGATCGTATTCGACCTTTGATTCATCCTTGACTAGTAAAAGACCCAGATCCCCGCCATGGGAGATCGCTTGTGAGACTATTTCAATATCTTCCCGGCTTTCAACCACCAGAGGTGTGAAGAGCCCTGGAAAAATAGGATTTCCTATCAAGGGAAGTATGAAAAGGTTGTGGGGAAGCAGTTGCTCTACGGGCATCAGTTCCTGTTCTGCCATGAATTTTCCTCCAACGGATATGATACAGTTGTGCGTTGCGCATATGTAATGTAATCAAACTTTCAAAGACAGTGAAGCCCTTCAATGCAGAGAACTCCCATCTCCTGCCGATATTTTTCAATAGGGTAGGAATAGCTCCAGAGCCTGCGCGATGGCTTGGGCACCCCATGCGTTGGGATGCACTCCATCAATGGTCACTGTCAATGACCTCTGCACCGAGAGGTCGAAAGCCTTGCGTTCATCTCCTCGGATATACTGGCTATCCGAAGAGAGCATGCATGGCTCTCCCAAGAGATAATCAGAGGGAAACGTCTGTCCTCTCTGTGCGAGAATTGTGCCGATCAGCGTTTCCAACGGCCGGGCGATATCACACCAGAGAAATCCTTTCTCCACTACCAGAGATTGCATCAAAGCGTTTCTCCGTGTCCTTCGATGGTTCAATGCGGATTCCAGATTCTCCCCGAGCGGGGGAATCGCGCAAAAAACCACCAGACAACCTTTTACCGCGGTCTTCAGGGCTTCCAGACTTTCCTGGAACAAAGGAAGGAAACACTGGTCATCCTCAATAGGCCTCTGGTTTGCATGCATGAGGTCTGTGGCGGCGGATGCCCACCGGGTGTCCTGCCTGGCCATGTGGGGAATCAATAGATCATTGGCACCGCCTTGGATCACCAGTGCTTTGGAGAGGAACGCTCCTCTTCGGCCAAAATGGGCGATTGCCCGGTCCATCACCCCCAGACAGGTGTCGCCATCGATACCATGGACCTGTTTCTGCACGGGTAGATAATGGTTATATCCGATTCCAATCCTTCCAGCGGTGAGACTATCACCGAACAGCAGCAGGTTGGTCAAGCCCATTGATCAATTCTCCGCCTTGACATCGGTTGCGCTACCCTTTTTGAGCCACCATACTCCCAGGTAACAAAGGGGGGTGTCGGCGATGGCGAACACCACCTTGAACAGCCAATAGGGGATGATGAGCGAGAAGATAAAAGGAGCCGTGTATTTCGCGTTCACATGGTAAAAGGCGATGAACATGAAAATGGTGGTATCCATGAACTGACTGATGATGGTGGAAAGATTCTTCCTTAACCAGAACCATTTTCCGCCGGTTATTTTTTTAAAGAGAAAGAAGGTGAAAACATCGATATGCTGTGAAATGAGAAATGAGACCACGCTGGCGAGTGTCATACGCATACTGGAACCAAAGATCGCTTTATAACCATCTTGCATGCCCCAGGATGGGTGGGGAGGAAACTGTATGCACAGCCACATCATGAAAAACATGAAAGCCAGCATGACCGTGGAAATATTCACGAAGGCTTTGGAAGTATCGTGTCCAAACACCTCACTGATCACATCCGTGGTGATGAACAGTATGGGCATGAATAGTATGCCAACCGATACCCTGACCCCGGCTATCGTGGTTATTTTCGAACCAAGTGTGTTCACCAGTACCATCGCGGTGATATAGAGGGCGAAAATCGCCAGTCTTTTCTGTTCCTGTCGGTTCATGGGGGTCTCCTTGAATGATAGCCCACAGTGGGTTAGCCATGACAATACCCGAAACCATGGCTTTTGGTAAAGGAGTTACAGAATTGAAAAGAATTTTCACTTTAGCAAATAATAATCCTGATAATAATTGTTGACATAATCCGTTGTCAATATCAATACTTAAGACATGTTGGGAAGCTGTCTGGACCAGTGTGTCGGATCAGCGCGAAGGGTTTCTGTGCGGGGATCCTTGGGAATACCCCGTATATCATCCACAAGGAGGAAGTATGAAGAAAATCATACCAATTGCTTTGCTCGTTGTTCTTGTAGCTCTACCAATCATGGCGGCCGGTGTGCAGGAAACACAGTCTGTAACCGAAAAACCAGTCAAATTCTCCATGTTCTACTCGGATAACGCCACTCTGCCTTTCAAGGACAGCTGGCTGACCGTCACAGAAATACAGAAAAGGGTCAATGCCGACGTCACGTTCGAGGTTATCCCCATCGCCGATTATCAGACAAAGGTCTCCTTGGCGTTGAATACCGGTACCAATGCTCCGGATGTCATCCTGTATCAATCCACCAAGGGTGAGAATGCCTCCCTGGCTCTCAATGGGGCTATTGTTCCCATCAGTGATTATGCTGAATGGACGCCGAATTTCAATGCCATGGTGGAGAAACTCGGCCTGCGCAACGACATTGACCTCCTGCGGCTCAAGGATGGAAAGCGCTACTATCTGCCGGCTCTGTTCGATGTACCCTTCTATGATGGTGGACTCATCCTGCGGGAGGATCTTCTGGCAAAGTATGGTCTGACCGCGCCTAAAACCTATGATGATCTGTATAAGGTCCTCAAAACATTCAAGGAGAAGAATCCAGGTTCCTATCCGCTCACCATACTGGCGGGACCCCGTGTTCTGTACCGTATGACGATGCCTGCTTTCGGCATCAGCCTTGGAAAGAATGGTGCTTCGGGTACCAATACCCTGAGCTGGAACTACACCGACAGAAAGTATTTCGCTGGAGCTATCAGCGAGGAATACAAACAATACATCACTTTCTTCGCGAAACTCTTTGCTGAAGGGCTGCTTGATCCTGAAATGGCCGAACCCATTGATGGCGACAAATGGGCCCAGAAGCTGGCGACTGGCAAAGCGTTCGCCACCTATGCGTATTATGACCAGATTGGCGGTGTGGAGAAGACCTCCACCATCGATGGTTTCAATCTACAGATGTATCCTGCTCTGGCAGGACCCGCGGGTGCCCACCATCAGCCCAAGAGCAAGACCGGTGCTGGAATCCTGTTCCCGGCCTCAACTGCCAAGCGCAAGGATTTTGAGCAGATTGTCCGTGCTGTCGACCAGATGTTCTTCTCTGAAGAGAATTCCACTATCTGGTGCATCGGAGTGGAAGGTGTGACCTATACGAAGAAGGGCGACACCGTGGTGTTTTCCGATGATATCAAGAATGCCCCTGAAGGTATCTACAAAAGCATGCAGATCAAATACGGTTGCGGTTCCGATGTCACCCAGATGGTGTGGCTGAATGCCCGTGAAATGACTAAGTACGACCTGAACTATGCCAATATAAATGCCGCTGTGGCAGCGATTGGCGATGTCATCCAGGCAATTCCCCCAACACCGATGTTCGATGATAGGCAGGCTGAGGAAGCCGGCACCCTGCAGACTCCACTATTCGATGCTTTTGAACGATGGAATACCGCTTTCCTGACTGGAAAGAAAAGTATCGATAAGGATTGGGACACGTATGTCAAGGAGATGAAAGCTCTCAATATCGATGACTTCGCGAAAATCTACAACGACAATCTTTTCTAGGCTATAGGATTTTCCGGGGATGCAGGGCAACCGCATCCCCGGTATTCACTATGCTATGCAGGTATTCATGAAAACGATTCAGACAAAAACAGGAAAGCTCTATCTCCATCGGTACTGGCAGCTCTATGCGATGATGGGTCTTCCTCTTATCTATTTCATTCTGTTTAAATATGTGCCGATGTTTGGCAATCTTCTCGCATTCAGGCGCTATCGACCCGGTATGGGTTCTTTTGGAACCGAATGGGTTGGATTGAGCTATTTCGAGCGGTTTGCCAAAGACCCTGCTTTCTGGCGGGCTTTCAGCAACACCCTGACACTGTCGCTTATCAATCTCGTGGTGAACTTTCCGATACCCATCATATTCGCCATCCTATTGAACGAGGTGCGCCATCTGCGTTTTAAAAAACTGGTGCAGACCATCTCCTACATGCCGCGTTTCATCTCGACGGTGGTGGTCATCGCCATTCTGGGGGAGTTGCTTTCCCCAAGCACTGGAATATTCAATCTGTTTCTGCAAAAGATGTTCGGCATGGAACCTATTTATTTCATGAATGAAGCCCGGTACTTCCGCTGGTTGTATGTGCTGGTGGATACATGGCAATACACCGGGTGGACGGCCATTATCTATCTGGCGGCTATCACGGGCATCAGCAGCGACCTGTACGAAGCCGCCCAGATCGATGGAGCCAACCGCTTGCAGCAAATGTTCTATATCACTATTCCTTCGATCATGCCGACTATCATGGTTATGCTGATTCTGAATGTGGGGCGTCTGCTCAGCTTGGGATTCGAAAAAGTCTTGCTTATGTATACCCCTTCCAATGCGGAGGTCAGTGATATCATCGATACTCTGGTGTACCGCACCGGGTTGGCCAATCAGAATTATTCATACGCCACAGCTATCGGATTGTTCAGTGGCATCATCGGAGTCATCCTGGTGAGCAGCTCGAATCTGCTCAGCAAGCGGCTCACCGGTGAAAGCATCTATTAGGAGGATCCATGGGAAAGAAATACCGCAGTCCCTCCAGTCAATTGCTGGATATCCTCATCTATCTGGTCATGATTCTGGTGCTATTCACCTGTCTGGTGCCATTTCTGTATATGATCGCGCTATCGTTTTCCAGTCCAAAGGCCATCATAAACAACCAGGTGTCTTTCTGGCCGGTGGATTTCACTCTCGATGCATATAGGCAGATATTCTCCTATCCGAATTTTTTCCATGCCTATGGGAACACCTTGTTCTACACCATCGCCGGAACCGCCATCGCATTGGCCATGATGGTGTTGTTTGCCTATCCCTTGTCAAAATCCAGACTGAAAGGCCAGCGTTTGGCCATGAAGCTGGTTGTTTTCTCTATGTTTTTCTCAGGTGGCTTGATTCCAAACTATCTATTGGTTTCATCCCTGCATCTGACCAACACGGTGTTGGCCATGCTGTTGCCGTTCGCCATCAACCAATTCAACCTCATCATCCTGATAAATTTCTTCAAATCCCTGCCGGCAGAACTGGAGGAAGCGGCCATAATCGACGGGTTGGATTATTTCGGCATCCTCATACGGATCATTGTCCCGCTCTCCACAGCGGCGCTGGCAACCATAGGTCTGTATACCGCGGTATTCTTCTGGAACGATTGGTTCAATGGCCTGATCTATCTGAAAACCAAACAATTCCCTGTCATGCTGTTTCTGCGCAACATTGTCAATGGAACCAGCATGGTAGGCGATGCCGCCGGAGCTGGTGATAAAACATCCATCGCCATCTCCATCAAATCAGCAGTGATCATCACCTCCACTTTGCCGATCATCGTGCTGTATCCTTTCCTGCAACGTTATTTTGTCAAGGGTATGATGGTGGGATCCGTGAAGGGATGAATCAGAAACAGATTTTTCCCATGACCACAGGATGTGCCGCTCCGGTAGCTCCCGTGGCATTGTTGGGATTGCCGTGGATCGTTTCATTGGCCAGAATAGCGAAGGCGACCGCCTCTTTTGATTGACTGTCCAATCCGATATCCTCGTTTACCAAGACCTCGCACAAGGGCAGACAGGCTCCGATATGACGCATCAGGACGGGATTCCGGCTACCACCGCCGCCCACAATCATCCTATCTGGATAGATTGGGCAAAAACGTCTGATGCTTTCCCGGATAGTCTCAGCAGTGAATCTGGTCGCGGTAGCCAGAAGATCAGCATAGGAGAGACCCAACTCCTTCCCGCGTTTGCACAACCAGGCCACATAAGCGGTTCCATACTTTTCCCGACCAGTGGTTTTAGGTGGTTTCACCGCTATATACGGATCCTGCAGCATGTCATCCAACAGGGGTTGGCAGGTATTTCCGCAGGAAGCCAGATGTCCATCATCATCAAAACGCAAGCGGCCATCGGTTGCCAGCGAAGCTAAAGCATCCATCACCATATTACCCGGGCCAGTATCGAAGGCTATCAGATCCTCAAGCTGTCCTCCCTTGGGGAGGATGGTGATATTCCCGATTCCACCGATATTCTGCAGAGCGATGGTCCGATCAGGATCCCGATACAATAGAAATTCGGTATAGGGAACCAACGGTGCGCCCTGGCCTCCGGCGGCGATATCACGCACCCTGAAATCAGAAACCACCGGACAGCCCATACGCTCGGCGATCACTGAAGGTTCTCCGATCTGCAATGTGCTCCGAAAGGTTTTGCCCAAGTAGTACTCAGGAAGCGGAGCATGGAAAACCGTTTGTCCATGACTGCCTACAAGGTCTATCTGTCCAAGGGGAATCCCCGCCGCCATACATACTGTCTGACAGGCATCGGCTGACAATCCACCTAGAAGAAAATTCAACCTGCACAGATGGTCACTCCCTCCGAACGAACCCGAGGCTACCTCAAGAATACGCTGACGGATTTCATCGGTGAAGGGGAGACTGCTGAAGGCAAGTTGGTGAACCACAGTCTGCAGCCCATGACCTTCTATTTCCAATAGAACCGCATCGATACCATCGGCAGAAGTACCGCTCATCAATCCTATCACCAGTTTTCTGGGTTTCTCCATGAGTTTCCGAAGATCCATAATCCCTCCAGTCCTAGTTGCTTCCACCCAGGAAGTCCTTGTAGATTCCCGGCGTGGAGTCGGGGATAAGAGTGGCACCTACACAGGTGGCATAGAATTCCACAGGACCCACACCACCTATGATGGCATAGACATATCCCTCGTCCCGCAAGGCCATAAGCGACCGTAACAGCAGGGCTTTGCCAATACCTTTGCCCTGTTCGGCATCGAGCACCCTGGTCGGTCCGAAAAAATCAGGAGCTGTGGCGTTATAGCAGGCATATCCCAGAATTTCCTTGCCACGGGTAGCAATGAAACAGGAGACTGGTGTATGGCTGAAACAGACATCGCATTCCCCGGCGGCATTCCGGCTGGAATGTTCCATAACCCAATCAACTATCTTGAATTTATCGGGTGACATGGCACGGCGGATCACGACCCCGTGCGTCTTCATCTGGGAAGACACCAAAGTGGCATCAGGCAATGCCAATAGATTCACCAACATATCGCTCATGATAGAAGCCTCCTTAGATTTTCACACTGAGTACGCCCGGGGCCTCCCGTTTTTTGGAAAGCACCTGGGCAATCGCATCGAGACTCAGACGGGTATATTCATAGGCAGCGATGGAATGGATGTTCTTTGCCAGATAGGCGAGGTCATAAGGATTCCTCAACGCCACCGCTATAGTGGGGATTCCCGTTTTCGCCAGACAGTTGGCCAATGAAAGCTGTCCTTTGTTCAGATGTCCGTTGTACAGACCCACCACGATACAGGAATGGCCTTGGGCTTCCTTCGTCAGCTGAAGTATCTCTTCCTCAGTCGGATCGAAGGGGGTGACGGTAGCCTTTCCTCCCAGGGCATCCGCTAGATAACCTGCGAAGGTCACCTGGTTCTCCAGCATGCTGGATGCGTTGGTGGCCCTGAAGGGACGGCACCCTACGAACCAGGGATTGGATCCCAGATCCGGTTGCCCCTGGATAGGAGTGTGTACTTGTGTAATGGATTCCGCCATCATCTGGGCAATCGCATCCCGATGGGCTGCGCATCCGACAATATCGCTTTCCATCGCGGGAAGTTTGGCGACACGTTCCTTGTACCGAAGGATTTTTTCCACTGATCTGTCCATTTCCGCCAGATCCAATCTGCCTGATGTCAAAGCGGCTTGGATGGCATCGGCGGCCTGGGCTGCCAATGGGGCGGTATGGGATATGAAAACCAGATCCACACCGGCCTGTATCGCGGCCACAGCACCGTTTACCGAACCATAATAATCACTGATCGCCCCCATCTCCATGCAATCGGAGAGTACCAGACCATGGAAACCCATCCGTTCTTTCAGGATTCCTGTGAGTATGGTCCGCGACATAGTGGCTGGAATCTTCCCTGGTTCCAATTGCGGAAACAGGATATGGGAGGACATGATGCCAGGAACGTCCATCCCGATGGCGGCTTTGAATGGAGCCAGGTCGTTCTGTTCCAGTTCAGCCAGCGATTTGTCCACCATGGGCAAGCCAAGATGTGAATCCACATCGGTATCACCGTGTCCTGGGAAATGCTTGGCAGCACACAGCACCCCACCATCGGTCAAGCCCTTGATCATCTGAACGCCAAAATGTGACACGGTGCGGGTGGTGTCGCCATAACTGCGCACGCCAATCACCGGATTGTTTTTATTGGAATTCACATCCATTACCGGGGCTAGATTGAAATTGACCCCCAAGGCTCTCAGTTCGCGCGCAGTGATCAGTCCTGCCCGGTATGCGTTGACGGGGTTGCCTGTAGCGGCTATTGCCATGGCTCCGGGAATATTGGTCGCATCCTCTGACAAGCGGGTAACCATACCGCCCTCCTGGTCAATGGCGATAAAAGCCTCGTGGCCAGTCTGTTCTCTCACCAGCTTTTGGATTTCACAACAGAGTTGGAACAACTGGGTCTTGCTCTCGATATTATGGGCGAATAGGATCACGTTGCCTACCTTGCGGGTTTTCACCAAGTCGATGAAATCCTCACTCATGGAGGTACCGGGAAACCCTGAGACCAACCGCTGACCGATCTTGAGAATGTATTGTGCTGTCTCCGGCATGAGTCGCTCCTTTATCTGGACTGTCTACATGTACAGATGGAAATGATGTTTGCGTTCAATGAATCCAACACTGTCCCGTCCGAACCGGTCCAACAGATCGGTTTTATCCGGAAATCCCTTGGAAAAGACATCCATTCCTAGGAGATACTCGATAAAAGGTCTTTTTCCGGTAACCGTGCTGGGAAGGAAATGGAAATCCTTGTTATACATTTCATGGATTTTATCCAGCAGTTCCAGGCCGGTGCGTACCGGGCTTGCCTCTGAAGTCTCAAGGACATGGGCATGCACTCCACTACATTGAATCCCCGCATATTTACTGGAGGTGGGTTTGAAATACACCGGTGTGAAGCGGACACCGGGAAGTCTGCACGCATTCATCTCATCGCAAAGAGACTGGGCATCGACGTATGGCGCTCCGATGAGCTCAAATGGACAAGAGGTTCCACGACCTTCTGAAAGATTGGTGCCCTCGAACAGGCACATGCCCGGATAGAGAAACGCGGTCTCAAATCTGGGAATTCCCATGCTGGGCATCATCCAGGCAAGTTCCGTTTCAGGAAAGAGCATGCTGCGCTTCCATCCCCGGCAGGGTATCACGGTAAGGTCGCATCCCAGGGCCTTTTCCGTGTTCACCATCAAGGCGAATTCGCCTTGAGTGAGTCCATAGCGGATGCAAAGCGGGTAACACCCCACAAAACTGCTAAACTGCTGGTCAAGAAGATTGCCTTCGACCACTGTGCCCCCCAGAGGATCTATACGGTCCAATACAATCAATGGTTTGCCATAGGCGGCACAAGCCTCGAGAGCATATAACAGTGTGCTAATAAAGGTGTAGTAACGGGTTCCCAGATCCTGGATATCGTAGACCAGAGCATCGGTCTGTGCAAGCATTTCCCCGGTGAAACGCTTTGAATCCGGACGGTAGAGGCTATAGACACTGATACCGGTATGGGGATCGCGATAGGTATCCACCGCGCCTCCGGCTTCGATATCGCCACGTATGCCATGTTCTGGACTGAAGAGAGCCGATACAGTGAAGGCTGTGCTGAGGATACGGACAGTCGACTCTAACTGCCGGTTTACGCCAGACACAGAGGTGATCAATCCAAGTCTTTTTCCACGAAAGATTTCTTGATAATCTTCGATGGTATCGATTCCATTTAGAACCATATGGCCACAACCATTTCCGTCATGTATGGAAATACCGTACCATCGGGTAGGGAGTTTGTCAACGTGAAGAGAAACCCTGGATGTGAAAGGATTACATATCCAATACAAATTTGTTGCATATTGTTGCAATGATGCTATAATGGAATCACTGGACCTAAGGACCTTTCGGTGCCATGGACCAATGGATTTAGTATGGAGAGACCTCATGGAAAAGAGCAAACTCATAGTGATAGCGATTGGAGGGAATTCCCTTATTGAAGACAGCAAACATGTAACGGTATCGTCCCAATATGAGGCGGCACGGAAAACCGCGCAGCATATCGTGCGTCTGGTGCAGGCTGGTCATCGGGTGGTGATAGCCCATGGCAATGGTCCCCAGGTTGGATTCATCCTGCTCCGCGCTGAATTCGCCCGTTCGATTCTCCATGCCGTTCCTCTCGATTCCTGTGTAGCTGATACTCAGGGAGCGATTGGATATCAATTGCAGATGGCTTTGAATAACGAATTCACCAAGGTTGGCCTGCATCCCCAAGTGGCTACAGTGGTGACCCAGGTGGTAGTGGCTGCCGAGGATCCTTCGTTCCACCATCCAACTAAACCGATCGGTTCCTTTATGACCAAGGAAGATGCCGATTACCATCGGTTGAACGATGGCTGGGATGTGGTTGAGGATGCCGGTCGTGGATATCGCCGTGTAGTGGCCTCACCCAAACCAGTATCGATTGTGGAGCTTGAAACTGTGAAGACCCTGGTGGAAAACAATGTCCTGGTGATTGCGGCAGGTGGCGGTGGCATTCCAGTGGTGAAACACGCCGATGGTATGCTGGTGGGCTGCGAGGCAGTGATTGACAAGGATCTTGCCGCCGCTCTTATGGCTAAACAGCTCAAAGCCGATCTGTTTGTGATTTCCACCGCAGTTGAGAAAGTATGTCTGAATTACGGAAAACCGAACCAGAAGGAACTGGATACGATTGACTTGTCTGAATGCCAGCAATATGTCAATGAGGGGCATTTCGCGCCAGGCAGCATGCTTCCCAAAATCCAGGCCATGATGGATTTTGTACAGACCACAGGCAATACCGGACTTATCACCAATCCTGAGAATATCTATGGAGCCCTGTACGAGGGTAAGGGAACCAAAATCGTCAAATGACGCGGGCTGATGGCTGGAACTATCGGTTATACCAGTGTGGCATCCCTTTGCGGGGATGCCGTTTTCTTTTGGCGGGCCTGGGCGGCTTCAACGCGGATGAAATAAGCTTTCAGGCGGTGGAACGAAAGATTGCTGTTCAATAGATACAATGGCAGCAGTGTGCCGATGATCGGCCAATTCTGTTGGATTAAAAGATCGGGAAACACGATTTTCAGGAGAATCAGAAGCATGATGGCGATACTGGAAACCGAGCAGCTTTTCCGGAATCTGCGTAAAGCATTCTTGCTGCCAAACTGGACCTGGAAGCCCCAGAAGGACATGACGAGCAACCAGGGAGTCGCCAACAGGATATTCTCATTTCCATAGGTGACATCGTGGCTGGTGAATACCATCATGAACAACAGCAGGCTGGCGAGGAGCCCCACCACCAATGTCCACAATCCATTCACAAGACCCCAGAGGAAATGGCTGAGCGTGCGGATGGAGGTGAAACTGGACGATAGGAATCCCCTGGTCAACAACAGGGAGAGAAGGCCAATAGCCAGACCGAATCCGATGGCGATAGGTGCCATGGAATGGTAGGTTTCACTTACTGGAACCCGTCCAGAGGTCTCAGACTCTCTGTTTACTACTTCAAGATTGTTCACAAGCGGTCTGCTCTGGCCTACATTGTCGGTATATGTAAATCCCATCAGGGCTTCCTCAAGTTTCTGAGGAAGAAACATCTCTTCCCATAGGGTGATTGGATGGTCGATTCTTCCGCTTTGGAGGAAATCCAGGGCCCATTCGATCAATGGGTACTGTGAGGTGTGCCGCGAGACATGCTGTCGGTACGTCTGGTTTGCCGCAACGGATGTCGCCCAGGTTTTAAACTGTCCATCCACGGCTTTATCAATGATATCGCGTACTCTGGTGGCACAATTATCCCGGTAATGATGGTATAGATAGGTTTGGTTCTCAGGCAGGATGTTGAAATTAAGGAATCTCACTAACGTGAGTTTTGCTTCGGGGGGTAGATCGAGGGTCAGCAGATGCATGTCGCGGTCTTCGTCTTTGGCTTGTGCGAAACGGGCTTTCGCCGAGGTTGCCCATACCTGGTAGAACATCCGTCCCATGGCGAAGGTCCGGTAGAAATCGTCATCGAAACTGAACACTCCGTAGTCATACATGACTGAACGGTTGTTTTTGATATCGGTGATCACCAACGCCGCATGCCCGAACCATACATACAAAGGATCACCTTTTCCCAGGGTCGTCACTTGGACCAGGAGATTGTCAGCCGCCTCGATCTCTGATGGTGAAAGAGGTCTGGAGAAATCCCATTCCCCGAGCAGAACTGCTGAATCATAGGGCTGAGGTTCTTTCGCAACTGGAGGAGCCATGGATACCGCGGATAGGAAAAACAGCGGACAGGCAAGCCATAGCACGATAAAGGCCTTTGCAAGGCGTCTGGCGTTCATGTGTATCATAATAGCATAATTCAAAAGTGTGTTGAACCAAGAATCCGGTAATTCCGAGGGCTTCGGTTGACAGAGGCCACCAGAGCAGGTACTCTTGAGCCATGTATACCGCTTTTCCACTATACCATCAGAGCAAAGCCTCGCTTGCAGTACCTTTTCCGCGGAGGTTTTGATGGAGCGGAACATCACGGTGACCGCGGTCGTTCTGCGTAGCCGCCGTTGGGGCGATCTTAATCGTAGGCTCACGCTGATTACTCCTGAACTTGGTGTGATCGAGGCTCTTGCCTATGGCGCCCGGAAAGGCAAGCTGGCTGGCCGTATCGAGGTATTCCTCCACGGACGCTTCTATCTATACCACAATCCGGTTCGCGGTGATTATTCCATAGTCGATGTGGAGCCGCTCGATATGGCCGATCATATACGAGGAGATCTTGGATGCATGTACGCGGCATCGTTCATGTCAGAACTGGTTATGAAAATGGACGGAGGCGATTTTTCCGCCATGTATGCCCTGCTTTCGGAAACCTTGAGGTTGCTTGATGAAGGTGGAAAAGAGGTCTTGGATCGTCTTATCATCCAATTCATCTGGCAGATGATAGGTATCTCGGGACTTGCCCCCGATCTTCTGGTTTGTCCAATATGTGACAGGATATACACGGAAGATGAGATGCTTGACTTCAACATAGCCATCCATGCACCCTGTTGCAGCGCTTGTTCCGATGTGGATGTACAAAGCAGGGAAATGGCGTTGGGTTCAGGGGCCCGTAGATATCTGGTGTACACCAGTGGCATGCCGATAGCCGATGCGGTACAGGTGACATTGAACACCGTGGCCAGCACCCGGATCAAGCGCTACATGCTGAAGTACGCATCGATCACTGCCGGGGGCGATCTTAAAACCCTAGCGGTGAATCTACTGTAGCTGGCAGATCGGTTTAAAAAGGAAATTATTATTTATAAGGTTGTCATATATGGTTGAATGGAAAAAAGAACAGGTCTCGGTTGAGCTGGTGAGACGGCTCAACGAGCTCTATGGTGTGGATCTGATCACGGCCTCGTTGCTGGCCCGAAGGGGAGTAACCGAAGCCGACCAAGTGAAATATTTTCTAGAGACGGATGTCTCCTATCTGCACAATCCATTTCTCTTCGAGGAAATGGAGACTTTTACCGATCGGATTCTCCAAGCCCGCGAAGAGCATGGGAAAGTCTGTATTTTTGGCGATCGGGATGTCGATGGCATCACCGCAACGGTCCTTTTGAAAAAGGAACTGGATGCGATGGGAATCGATACTTCCTGGAGATTACCCGATGGTGATGAACCCTATGGGCTGACGATGGCTGGTGTAGATGCCGCGGCTGCTGAGGGCGTAACGCTCATCATCACGGTGGATTGCGGGATTTCAAACCTTGAAGAGGTTTCCTATGCGCGCAGATTGGGGATTGACGTACTGATCACCGACCACCATCTGGGAGGGGAGCAGATTCCGGCGGCAATCGCGGTTATCGATCCCAAACTGGAGGGAAGCGGCTATCCTTTCAACCATCTTGCCGGATGTGGCGTGGTGGTGAAATGCATCTGGGCTCTTCGGTTCGCCCTCAGTGAGTTCTACCAGGAAGAGGTATTGCTGCTCCATGCGCTGCCTGGCAACACCACACCAGGCAAGGAAACGGTGATTGTGCAGGCGGTACGGATGAAAAACCTGGTGGAAGAGGACCGTGTCATCGAAGAAGTGGTTCCCGGTGTGCTTGAGGCGCGCCAAAGCCGGCTGATCAATTTTCTGGATTGCGGTCTACCCATACTTGCTCTGGATACTGGTGTGGAGCTGACCCTCTTGAAACGGGCTTTCGGGAAATCCATCGAGATCCAGATGGGAGAACTGCGTCCTTTATTGGAAAGTGTACTGCCGCAGACAGTTGGTAAAAGCCTGTTCAGTCTCATGCAGGTGAGCCGGGCAGTGCTCTATACCCAGAATCCGGGCGAGCTTGATTTGCTGGTGGCGCTCTTCACCGCTTATGTGAATAAAATGGTTCCCGGTATTTCCAGTGATTTCGAGCCTTTGCTGGATCTGGTGGCGATCGGGACCATTGCGGACCTGATGCCCATGATTGATGAGAACCGCATTATGGTCCGACGGGGTCTGGGATTATTGGCCGCGGGAACCAGGAAAGAACTGTTGCCATTATTCACCATGCAGAACCTGTTGGGCAAGGTGCTGTCCACTTCCGATATCGGTTGGCAGATCACCCCGGTGATCAACGCTTCGGGCCGGTTGGGGAAGCCTCAGATCGCCGCCCAGATGTTATTGGCTACTGATATGCGTGAATGCGAGGAACGCGCGGGTGATCTGATCCGGTTGAACAAGGAGCGTCAGAAACAGGGTGAGGAGTCTTGGGAGCGCTTGTTACCCAAAGCCAAGCGGAGCCACTCCGATTTCAATGGGAAATTCCTGATGGTCGAAGACGCCTCAGTGAGCAGGGGCATGACTGGGGTGTTGGCCTCACGGTTTCTCAAACAGTTCAATGTGCCTTCATTGGTGATTGCCTATATTGATGATGAGCGGGTGACCGGTTCAATGCGCAGCCCGGTCACTTTCAATGTGCGTGATTTCCTCAATGGCTTCAAAGAACTGTTTTTGGATTTCGGTGGCCACCAGTGTGCTGGTGGTTTCAGCATGGAACGGAAATATCTGGACGAGCTGCGCAAACGCATCATACTGTCAATCGAGTCTCTGGATGATGAGGGTGGTGCTCTTTGTGAGGGATTCCTGCGTATCGATGCTGAATTGCCTGCCGGATATCTTACCCCACGGCTCATTGAGTTGGTTGAACGGTTTGAACCCTATGGCGAGGCTAATCCGCCTATACAGTTCTATATCAGGAATGCGGTGCTGGATGAAGTGCAATACCTGAACAATACCAAGGGAAATGCCCCTGGACATCTCAAACTCCAGCTGTCCTATGGTGATTTCAAATGGCCAGCCATCTACTGGGGAGCGGCCGATCTGGTTGGAAAAGACTTCAATGCAGGCGATGATGTGGATATGGTGTTCAAGATGGGACGGAATTACTATCGCAACAATGAATCGCTGCAATTGACAGTATTGGGGTTGCGCAGGCATAAAACGGAGCTGAATGAGATTTCCATCCATGAAAAATAGGTCTACGGGACTTTTATCCCGGAAATGATACGCTTGTTGTACGCAATATCTTGACAAAACAGCTGTTTTTGCCGAAGATAGGTAGCAAATTTTCCCAACCCATGGAAAGGAGGTGATTACTATAGCCTATGTAAGAGTCGACGAAAACGAGCCCCTCGAGAAGTCGATAAAAAAATTCAAGAGAATGGTGGAGAAAGAAGGTATTATCCGTGAATGGAAAAAACGGGAGTACTTTGAGAAACCATCCACTATCGAGAATAGGAAGAAAAAATCTCTCGAACGCAAGCAGATGAAGAAAGTTCGGAAGATCCATTCCATGAAAAGCTATTGATCACCTCTGTACAATTCGATGTTCAATACACCGCCAACTGTACAGTTGGTGGTTTTTTTGTATGACGGGCATGTCATCATTCTAGGGTGGAATTCCCAAGGGGCGTAGTTGCCGACGAACCCGATAGCGACTTGCAAGCTTCACACCGCGAGGTGTGGGGGAGAAGAAGCAATAGCGAA
>Ga0247841_10000328_pt1 | contig 127565 bp, 113 predicted proteins | sample LaCruzMarch2015__2_FD_192410 | JGI IMG/M metagenome (GOLD analysis project Ga0247841, IMG submission 192410) | Freshwater microbial communities from meromictic Lake La Cruz, Castile-La Mancha, Spain - LaCruzMarch2015_18m | ecosystem: Environmental > Aquatic > Freshwater > Lake | place: Spain...
CGTCGTCGCGGAAGAGTTTTCGTTGTGTGCAAAGCTAATCCTAAACATAAGCAAAGGCAAGGTTAATTATGGCATTACGTATTGCAGGTATCGTCGTCCCAGAAAACAAACGCATTGAAATTGCGCTGACTTACGTTTACGGCATTGGTCGAAAGACAAGTCAGGAGATTCTCAAAAAAACCGGCATTGATCCAATGGTTTTTACAAAAGAACTGAAAGAAACTGAATCAGGCAAAATTCGTGAAGAGATTGAGAATCATCACCGTGTTGAAGGAGATTTGCGTCGCGATATTGGTACTCATATCCGCCGTTTGAAAGATATTGCTTGCTACAGAGGTATTAGGCACATCAAGCGCTTACCAGTAAGAGGACAGCGTACAAAGACGAATAGCCGCACTGTGCGTGGCAATATTAGGAAAACTGCCGGATCAGGAAGACGTTCCGCGGCTGATAAGACATAATCATTTATTATTTCCATGGCTGAAAAAAAGGAAAAAACTGAAAAGAAGGCAGCAAAGACACGTAAGCGACAGCGTACACGTGTGCTTAGTGGACGGATTTATATTCAGTCTACCTACAACAACACTTTGATTTCGGCTACGGATGCCAAAGGAAACGTATTGGCTTGGAGCAGCGCGGGACGTATTGGTTATGCCGGTGCGAAGAAAGCGACTCCATATGCTGCTCAAGAAATTATTCGTGATTTAATGCTACGACTTGAGCCCTATGGAATGAAAGAAGCGATTGTTTTTGTTAAAGGTATCGGCAGCGCGCGCGAATCAGCCATTCGTGCTTTGGGTGTACACGGGTTGGTTGTTACTTCGATCAAAGACACTACGCCGATTCCTCACAACGGTACGCGCCCTCCGCGTCCGCGCAGAGTTTAATTAAAATATATACTTATGCAAGCATTTGATTCAGTTTGTGGTAGATGCCGAAGAGCGGGAGAAAAGCTCTTCATTAAAGGCGAAAAATGTGCGGCACCGTCGTGCCCATTTGCAAGACGTGCTTATATCCCTGGTGTTCACGGTACTCCTGCGAGATCAAAGTCCGGTGGTCAAGGTGGCGGAGGAAACAGAAATGTTTCTGAATTCGGAAAACAGTTACGTGAAAAGCAAGCACTACGCGCCACTTATGGCATCCGCGAACGTCAATTGAAAAAGTATTACAACGAAGCTATCCGCAAAAAGGGTGTTACTGGTGAAATGTTGATTCAATATTTAGAAAGTCGCTTGGATAACGCGGTTTATCGTTTGGGCTACGGATCTTCTCGCGCGCACGCGCGTCAGTTGGTTGGTCACGGAATGTTTAGCGTCAACAAGCGTCCTACCGATATCCCTTCTTTCCAAGTAAAAAAGGGCGATGTAATTGAGATTAAAGAAACCAAAAAATCAAAAGTTGTTTTCACTGATCTCCAAGATCGTCTTGCCAACAAAACTCTTCCGATTTGGTTGGAGCGCGTAAGTTCGTTCGAAGGAAAAGTTACCGGTACTCCCGGCCTCGAACCACATGAAATGCCAGTTGATGTCCAAGCCATTGTTGAATTCTATTCACGCTAAATTAATTTATTATTTTCATTTATTAACTAAAAACAATGGAAAAAATCCCCGTCCCAAATTCAGTCAAGCTTATTAGCGAAGAAGGCAATGAGGCCGTCTTCGAAATAAGTCCTTATTTTCCCGGTTACGGTCCGACTTTGGGCAATGCCTTGCGTCGCATTCTTCTTTCATCTCTTCCCGGTGCTGCTGTTACTTCTGTTCGCATAGACGGAGTTGATCATGAATTTTCGACTGTCAACGGCGTTAAAGAAGATGTCGTATCAATTTTGTTGAATCTAAAGCAAATGCGTCTTAAGGTTTTTAGTGATCAACCAGTAGAACTATCTTTGAAAGTAAAAGGTGAAAAGGTTGTAAAAGCGAAAGACTTTGAAAAGAATGCCGAAGTTGAGATTGAAAATAAAGAAATGGTTATCGCCAATCTTACTGATGCCAAATCTGAATTGGTTTTGAGAGTGATGGTCAAAAATGGTCGTGGATATGTTCCGGTTGAAGTACGCGAAGGTGAAACGCGTGATTTGGGTGAAATTGCGGTTGATGCTATCTACACACCGGTCGAACGCGTTAGTTTCAGAGTGGAAAACGTTCGTGTTGGCCAAGAAACAGAATTCCACAAATTGATCATGACAATTCGCACAGACGGAACAATTTCTCCTCGCGAGGCCTTGAGCCAAGCAGCTTCCATTTTGGAAGATCACTTCAAAGAGCTTGTAACCGATTTGAAAGAACGCTTAACGGTTGTCCGTGAGAATGTTGAAGAAGTTGCTACTCCAGTAGCGGTTGTGGCTCCTGTTGTCGAAAATTCCGAAGCCGAAAAAAGCGAAGAAGAAAAGCCGGCGGAAGGAAAAGCACTTCCTATTCAGCGCTTCGCGGTTAGCACACGTATTCAGAACATTTTAGAAAAAGAAGGAATTCGCACAGTGGCCGGATTAATACAAAAAACTCCTTCCCAATTGTTGAATTATGAAGGCATGGGCGAGAAGGCAGTGGAAGAAGTCGCTACAGCTCTCAAAGAGATGGATTTGTCCTTAAGAGAAGAAAAGAGCGAGGAATAAGATGCGACACCGTAAGAGCAAAATTACCCTTTCTCGTACTCCTGCCGAACGCAAAGCTTTGGTAAGGAAGATGGCTATTTCTCTTTTCAAAGTTGGAAAGATGCAAACCACCGCTGCGAAAGCTCGTTTTCTACGAAGATTCGTGGAGCCATTGATTACAAAGGCGAAACCGGATACATTAACCGCTCGTCGCTATGTAATCGCGCACTTGGGCAACGTTGAGGCCGCCCAATTAGTTTTGGACAGAGCTAAAAAATATGTCGATCGTCCAGGTGGCTATACGCGTGTTACCAAATTAACAACTCGCAGAGCAGGGGATGCCACGCCATTAGTGCAAATTGAATTCGTATAATAATTTTATGAAAAAAGATTTAGAAGAAAAAATTGAAAATGGAAATCGCAAGTGGCGTCTCTTTGATGCCGACGGTCAGATTTTGGGTCGTTTGGCTACCGAAATTGCCACCTGTTTGCGTGGAAAATATCAACCAACATACGTACCGTACAAAGATGACGGCGATGTGGTTGTGGTTATCAACACTGATAAAATTCGTGTTACCGGCAACAAAGAAACGAAAAAACTTTATCGCTGGCACTCTTGGTTTCCGGGAGGAATGAAAGAAAAGAAATTCAGTGAAGTTATGGCGAAAGATTCACGCACTGTAATAGAGCAAGCTGTTTACGGCATGATTCCGCACAACCGTTTGCGCGGTAAAATCATGGCGCGTCTGAAGCTTTATCCAGGACCGGAACACAAGCACGAGTCAGCTCCGTTTGAGCCATCATCTAAATAAAATATGCCTACTATTACATTGAAAGACATTTCCCGCCGATATATTGAAGGTATTGGTCGTCGAAAAACAGCAATTGCCCGCGTACGTATCGTGCCAGGTGGTACGGGAGTATTCTTGGTCAACAATTTGCCTTGGGACAAATATTTTCCAACGATTGATATGCAAAAAGCGGCTCGCGATCCGTTTGATATTACCGGAACATGGGGGCAGTTCGATGTTTCTGTGAAAGTTTTGGGCGGAGGAGCTCATTCACAGGCCGGTGCTGTAAAATTGGGTGTTGCTAGAGCATTGGTAAAAAATGAAGAATCAATGCGCAAAATATTACGCGACACAGGAATGATGACACGCGATCCACGCAAGAAAGAACGCAAAAAGCCGGGACTCAAGCGTGCTCGCAAAGCCCCACAATGGCAGAAGCGTTAAAATAACCAAGTATCTGAAAAAAATATCTCGCCAACCGCGAGATATTTTTTATAACAAAAAACTTGCACTGGTGGGCGCAAGTTGAGGACGAAAAGGGCTGGTTGTGTTGGAATCGGGCTAGTTGAGGGAAGGATGGGGAATCTTGGGTCCTTTCTCTGCCACCATTCCCATGAATCCGGCCAGGCCGAGATTGTCTGGCACTTTTTCTCGAAGCGCGCATTCCTGAACGATAAACTTGACCCACTTCTTGCGGCCGTCATAGACGTAGTCGCCGCAGAATTCGATCCCTTGGATATCGCCCAAGAAGACCATCTTGAACTGGGTCTCCAGGATGCCGGAGAAGTTTGGAACTTTAGATCTTGCTCGTTCCGTTCTTTCTCGGTACATGAAGCGAGCCATTTCCACCAGAATGGTCGTTTCTTCGGCCATGATCCGACTTCCATCGCTATCGATGCAGAAAAACTTCATCGGAAAACTCCCTTCCTGTTGATGCCACTACAACCACTACGAAAAGAACAGAAGGTCTAGTTTAATATAAGTTTTTTGCTTTGTCAATACTTTCTCAGTACTGCTTTTACAATCCCTTGGATCACCGGATTTTTCGCGAAAATTGGTTTCATTGTTTTGTTGGCCGGTTGCAAACGAATACGCGTGGCTTCGCGGTAATAGCGCTTGAGTGTGGCGTATTCATTTTCCAAAAGTGCCACGACAGTATCGCCGTTCTTGGGATAGAAATTTCTTTCGCATACAACATAATCGCCATCGTGAATACCATCTTCAATCATTGATTCACCGCGTACTTGTAAAACGAAACAGTTTAAGCTTGGCAAAAGTTCCATGGGAACGGCAATGCGTTCATTTTGTTCAATGGCCTCTATCGGTTTTCCCGCAGCAATAATGCCGATCAATGGCAGTTCAAAGGCCTTGGAAAACCAACCAACTTTTGGTGTTAGTTCCATGCTTCTTGCTTCGCCATCATCGGTATGCAAAAAACCCTTCGCGCTGAGAGATTGAATATGTTCGAAGGCGGTGGCAGGGGATGATAAGCCCAAACCTTCGGCGATTTCTCGGAAAGTGGGGGAATAGGAATGTGTTGAAAGAAACTCTTTAACAAAATCAAGCACTTCCGCTTGTTTCTTTGTTAACTTTGGTTGTAATGACTTATCCACACGCATGTCATAAGTATAAACCGAACCTAAAACGAACACAAGAGTGGGGTGTGCGTCGTCTTTGCGAACCCGCAACAGCGGGTGACCCCGCGGCTTCGCCTGGGGTTGAACGATAAAGCAATCTCCAATAACTGATGTTATTAATATAGCATTGCACGGCCCAACCCTTATTATTTTTTGCTTTTCTCGTCCTCGGGACTCGAGGAGAAAACGCGAACTACGCGTTTTCAAACCCGCAAAAAACAACAAGGGTCGTTCCGTGCAGAAAACACCAAAAAGCCCTCCCATTCCCGCGAAGGCGGGAATCTTATTCGCTGTAATGTTTATTGAGGTATTATTAACCAATGAGAATCGGTGTTGATATCAGGTGTTTGATGGATGGCGGTCGTACCGGCGTGGAGGAATACACGACAAATGTTCTGCGTGCGATGCTCAAACAAGATAGTGAAGATACATTTGTTTTGTTTGCGAATTCGCGCAAGCCGATGGCTTTGCCACAATTTGCCGCGCCGAATGTTGAACTAAAAACATTCGCGTATCCCAACAAAATATTCAACACATCACTCAAACTTTTTCGTTGGCCAAAACTGGACGAAATGTTAGGTGGTGTGGATGTATTATTCGTACCTAGCGTGCGTCTTGCGCCTTGTACCGCAAAAACTCCGCTCGTCGTAACTTTTCATGACTTATCTTTCGTTCGTCACGCCAATTATTTTTCCGCCAAAAGACGTTTATGGCACAGAGTAATGGAGCCAAAAAGAATAGCGCAAAGGGCAACAAAAATAATCGCGGTATCCGGTACAACCGCGGCCGACCTTGAAGAACTATACGGCATCAATAAAAAAAAGATTCAAGTGATTCATTCCGGCATAAGCGATAATATTAAACGTGTTAACGTGGACAGCGAAACCGCGAAACGCGCAAAAGAAAGATACGGCTTGCCTGAAAGTTATATTTTATTTTTGGGCACTATCGAGCCGAGGAAAAATTTGGACGGACTGTTATCGTCGTATACCGTCGCTCGCCAAGCAGGCGTAACACAAAAATTGGTGATTGCCGGCGTGCGCGGATGGGTGGGCAGCGACTTTTACGCGCGTGCCAAGCAACATCCGTTCGCCAAGGATATTATTTTCACGGGCTATGTGACAGATGAAGACAAGCCGGCGCTTTATAGCATGGCCGATCTTTTCGTTTACCCGAGTTTTTACGAGGGTTTTGGTTTTCCTCCTCTCGAAGCCATTTTGTGCGGTACGCCCGTGATTACTTCATACAACTCTGCGATTCCCGAAATAGTTGGGCGATGGGCGACACTGGTAAATCCGTATGATCCGGATGAATTGGGCTGGGCGATTGTACAAAAACTGCGCAATCCGGTGCCTGTTGCGGAAACATCAATCAGCGAAATTCGCGAGAAGTATGATTGGGCAAGAGCCGGAGCTGAAACATTGGGAGCGCTCAAATCCAGTGCTATGATTAACGAATGAGGATAGGAATTGACGCGAGGGCTTTGGGCTGGGCTGGACTTGGCAGGTATTCCCGTAATTTGCTTAGAAATATCACAACGGATGGCAATGAAAATGATTATGTTGTTTTTGCTTCTAATGCTTTTGCGGGCGAATTGAGCAACCTTCCACGTACGCGTTTTGTGCCGGTCACTTCTTCGTACTATTCATTAAGGGAGCAAACAGTTTTTTTGGCGGCTATTCTGCAGGAAAGGTTAGATCTGATGCATTTTCTGCATTTCAACGCGCCAATTTTCTATCGCCGTCCTTTTGTTGTAACAATCCACGATTTAACGCGTTTCTTTTTTCCCGCGCAAAAAAACAATGGTCAATTTCACCAATGGGCTTATGAAGAAGTTTTTCGTTCCGCCGTTTTGCATTCTTCCAAAATAATTACAGTCTCGGAACACACGCGTAGCGACTTGGTTCATTATTTTCCGCAAGTCGCGGAAAAAACATCTGTCGCCTATGAGGGTGTGGATGAATCTGTTTTCAAACAAGAAGGAGATGAGTTAACGGAAAAAGAAAAGTTGGCAAAAATCGGCATCATTGCGCCATATATTTTGTTTGTTGGAGTTTGGATGACGCACAAAAATTTGCCCCGTCTGCTTTTGGCTTTTAGAAAAGTGAAAGCCGAAGGATATGCAGGCAAGCTGGTAATTACGGGCGAGGGCTTGTCGCACCATGTAAACGTGGGGCAGTTGGTAAAAGAACTTAATTTGCAAGACGATGTTGTTTTGCCGGGCCGAGTGAGTGATGAAATGTTGCCAACGCTTTACCGCAGGGCACAGATGTTGGTTTTCCCCAGTCTTTATGAAGGATTTGGATTACCGCCGTTAGAGGCGATGGCTTGTGGTACGCCGGTGGCTGCATCCAGAACATCCAGTATTCCTGAAATTTTAGGGGAAGCGGCAGTTTATTTTGATCCATACAGCATTGAGGACATCGCGGAATCGATTAATAAAATATTATTAGAAGAGGGCTTGAAAGAAAAAATGGTTGGTCTGGGATTAGCTCAAGCAAAAAATTTCAATTGGAAAAAATGCGCCCGCGAAACGCTCAGTGTATACAATACAGTGTCCGCTAAAATCCCCGTCGCCGCGTACCTCCCCTGATAAGGGGAGGAGTGGAGGGGTTTAATGTTTCATCTTCCCCCGTTTTCTGTTATCAATAGGGCATGTCCAAACTCATATTCGATATAGAAACAATCGGCGAAGATTTTAACACAATCGACGAAGGCACGCAGGAAGTCCTCACGCGTTGGATTAAAAAAGAATCAAAAAACGACACGGACTACGAATCCGCTTTAGCTAACCTAAAAGACGGTATGGGCTTCTCTCCGCTCACGGGTGAAATCGTCGCCATTGGCGTATTAGATGCGGAAAAAGACAAAGGCGCGGTATATTTTCAATCTCCTGACAAAGAAATAGTAGAAAGCGAAGAGGCAGGTGTAAAGCTAAAAGCCATGCCTGAAAAAGAAATGCTGGAAAATTTCTGGAATGTAGTGGGGAAATACACGGAATTTGTGAGTTTCAACGGTCGCGGTTTTGATGTGCCGTTTTTAATGATTCGTTCGGCCATTCACGGTATTCGTCCGAGCAAAGATTTAATGTCCAACAGATATTTGAACAGTCAAAAATACGATGCCAAGCATGTTGATTTGTTTGATCAATTTTCGTTTTATGGTTCAACTCAGCGCAAAGGCAGTTTGCATTTGTATTGCCGAGCGTTCGGCATCAAAAGTCCAAAAGAAGACGGTGTAACAGGTGACGATGTCGGTCGGCTCTTCAAAGAAAAAAAGTTTTTAGAAATCGCCAAATACAACATCGGGGATCTACGAGCCACAAGAGAACTTTATAATCGTTGGGAAAAATATTTAAGATTCTAGAGAGTCCCTCCCCTGATAAGGGGAGGAGTGGAGGGGTTTAGTCGTGCGTAGCGGCGGGTCTCTGTGCCCGCCCGCAGTAGTCGTCTTTGCGAGCCCTGCGCGTGCAGGGTGAAGCAATCTCCACTAGCGAACGAGCTACAAAAATTCTCCCATTCCCGCGAAGGCGGGAATCTTAGTGTGGACGCGTCTTTGCGAGCGAAGCGAAGCAATCTCCAATGATCAAAAAAATTCTATATTACAGTTAGTTTTGTTATAATGTAAAAATGCAACCAGTATTAGTAATTATCAACGGACTTCCTGCGACTGGCAAAACAACCATAGGAAAAGCGCTGGCAGAAAAATTCAATATTCCTTTCTTAACTAAAGACAAAGTAAAAGAATTTTTGTTTGATAATCTTGGTATTGGTGATCGAGAATGGTCGAGAAAATTGGGAGCTATCTCGAGTGTCTTTCTCTACAATGTTGCCGACCAACTTTTATCTTCGGGAAAATCTTTGATTGTTGAAAGTGATTTTCACAAAGATCTTGCCGAGCCGGAATGGAAAAAAGTTATTGAAAAACATCATCCAGGAGTTTTGGAAATTTATTGTTTCACAGAGAAAGAAATAAGACGAGCTCGTTTTGAAGAAAGAAATAAATCCGGGAACAGACACAAAGGCCATGTGGATACGGTAAACTATTTATCCGAATCAGATTCGGAGCCATTAGATACATACGCGCCATTAATGGTTGGTGATTTTTATCAAGTCGATACAACCAACGCAAACGAACAGACAACGAAAGATGTAGTCGAAGAAGTTAAGCGAAGGTTGAGCTTACGGAAATAGAATATCTTTATTCGTCATTCCTGCAAAAGCAGGAATCCGTAGTCGCGTCTTTGCGAGCCATCGCCCATTTTAATATTGTCGATGAGTTGGATGGTTGAGCAATAAGATAATTTTTTTGGAGAATAAACTAGTGAACACTACAGTATATATATTTTTATAAAAAATATAAAAAGGGAGCTTAAAATAATTTGAGGATAATATGGCAATTTGGAATATAGCATAATGGAATATTAACATAAAAATACAAATGCCCAGAGCAATATATACTAAAGATCATAATTTGATTGTTGAACGCTTGAAAAGAGCGCGGATTGATGTTGGATTGGGGCAAATTGAAGTTGCAAAAAAGTTAGGCAAAACACAGTCTTATATTTCTAAAATTGAATCTGGACAAAGACGGTTCGATGTGTTGCAACTAAAAGAATTTGCCAAAATCTATAAAAAGGATTTGAGCTTTTTTATAAAATAGATATGGCTGACGATCAAATTAGTTACAAGTGGGTTATTAGCGAACATCCGTGGATTATTGAGAAAAGACAAAAATATATTCTTAGTCCGGATAGTGATGGTTTTCTTTGCGGTCTTTTGGTGACGAATTATCTCGAAGGTGAAATTGTTGGTTTTTACGATGGGAAAATAACTTTAATAAAAAATGGAATTAATGCAGAGGATTGTATTTTTTTAGATGTAGATATTAACAGAACAAAAATTAAAAGCATTGGTCATCATATGGTGACTTATAACAAACGAATTGTGCATGAAAATACAAACTATTCAAACTGTATTCAGCCGAACATTTTGAGAAATTTTGATGGAAGAAATGATTTTCAAAAGAAGTATCCTTTCGGCACAATCCATTTGCTGCTTGGCATTTTTCAGGAAGCAAAATTGATTAATAAACTTCCCAATGACGCTATTTGGCCATTATTATTTACGGATGGAGTTTGGAATAATCTATTCGGTTATACTGAGAATTGCATCGAATGGATTAGTTATTTGGGAATTGATAAAAATAATCAGATTCTAAATTCCTTATTCTGCACAAGTCACTACAGTTTTTATGAGATAATGCTAGGGCTAAACGACTTTTTAAGGATGAGGGATGGTTTTAACGCTTCGGGATATTTTAATGGTAGCGGTGAGTATGTCGAGGGCGGTAGAAATAAACGTACGGGTGACAAATTAAAAATCAGTAATTCCAGTGGTACGCCAATCAACTTAGTAAAAAATAATTCTACGTTTGATATTCACCATAAAGAAAAAATTAGAACAGAAGAATTTATCGCTTCTATGGCGAAATATGTTGGTTGGTCATATCAAGCAGAGAGGTGGTGTTGGGATAATTTTCGTTTATTGAAATTTAGTAAAGATGATTTTTCAAAAATTTCATTAAGTAATCAGACATATATTTCTTTTATGGATAAAAACCCATTATCAATGGCAATGACTAGCGGAACAAATATCGAGTTTACGATAGAGACGCCTGACAAATTATGTTAGTGTGTCAAACAGATTTTCACTAATCGTCTTTATTCTCTCTTCAGATAAGTCGCAATATTCTTTTGAAATATCTATGCCAATATAATTTCGGCCCAGTTTTTTTGCCGCAACAGCAGTTGATCCGCAACCAATAAAAGGATCAAGGACGACTCCTTTTGGTGGACAGAAACATTGTATAAAATCCATCGGAATTTTATCCGGGAAGGTTGCCGGATGTTTTCTTTTTAATGGGCTTTTATCTCCAGCATTTAAATAATCCCATATTGTGCCCCGACATTTCATTTTATTTATCTCTCGAGTAATTGTTTTCGTGGTTGTCCCGTCTGTTCGACGGTTTCCGCTGCCGGTCATTGTTTTTCCTCCATGTTTCGAAGGAACCTTTAATGACTCTTTGTTAAAATAAGCGGGGCGTTCACCTTTAAGAAAAATTGGCATATATTCGTGATCAACACGAAACCGCTTTGTCCACCATGCTCCCTCTGTCCCATATTTTCTATAAATTACAGTTTCAAAAAGTTTAAACCCGGCATTGTCGCACCAGTCAATGATGGTTCTAAATGATGTAAGCGTTTTTCCAAAATTGCGGGTGGCGTCCTGGATAACCATTGCAGTGATTCCTCCATTCTTAAGTACGCGGTTGAGTTCTTTTCCTACAACCGGCAAATCCAGTGAAAAACCGTTATACGTTCTTATGTCATCATATGGAGGGGATGTTACAACCAAGTCAATGGAGTTTGAAGGGATTTCTTTTAGCACTTCAACAGCGTCGCCACAAATAATTTTGTTAACAAAGTCTCCTGGGAAATTAAGCGTTTTCGTGGATTTGCTTGTTTTATCATTGGCAACTCTAGATCGGGTTTTTATTCTTGCTTTTCGGTTTTTCCCGCTATGGTCCATGGAGTTTATTTAAACACGAGGAGCAACCACCGTAAAGTAAAGTAGTTATTTTATGAAATCATATGATAGGGCTGCATTGTACGTGTGTTTTTTTGTAGTTTAATTTTCTGACAAAAATTTGGCCCCTTTGATTTTTTTGTGTAAGCGGCATACATTTGGTCTATGGAACGTAATCAAATTATTCAAGAAATAGAACATCTAAGGAGCTCTAAACTTATTTCGTATCTAACAAGCAATCGCCCAGGGCGTCCGGCCAATGCGGTGATTGGAATGGATGTGGTACCCCTCATGAGTCAGCATTTGAGGAAAATTGGTAAAACACAAAAGATTGACTTGTTTTTGTTCAGTACTGGCGGGAACACGATGGTTCCATGGAGAGTAGTCTCCATGATTCGTGAGTATTGTGAGACTTTTTCTGTGCTGATTCCATACAAAGCGCATAGCGCCGCCACAATGGTAGCGTTAGGTGCCGATGAAATTGTTATGAGTGATATTTCTGAACTTTCTCCTATAGATCCCTCCACGGCGAACGTGTTTAATCCAGTTGACCCCCTTAATTCACAAAATCGGCTTCCTATTTCAGTGGAAGATGTAATAGCTTATTTTGATTTGGCTCGAGAAAAATTTGGTATTAAAAATGAAGTCCAACTTGCGGATATTTTTTTAAAATTTGTTGATGCTAATCCGCAGATCCATCCACTAGCATTAGGTAACGTAAATCGAACACACACATTAATCAGAATCCTAGCTCGGCGATTGTTAAAAAGTCACAAAGAAGCAATGCTTGAAGAGGAGATTAATAAGATTGTTGGGTATTTCACAGAAAAATTATACTCACACCAATATTTTATTGGTAGGAAAGAAGCAAAGGAAGAGTTGGGTTTGAAAAATATTTCTTATTCAGACGCAAGTGTTGATGGTTTATTGACTAAACTTTTCGACTCTTATAATAAAGAAATGCAAGATGATAAACTGTGGAGCCCAGAAAATGAAATTGAGCTTAGTGGAGATCATGGTAAAAAAGAATATAAAATTGCTTTTATTGAGAGTCTAGCACAAACAAATTATTTTAGTTTAGTTTTGGACTTTCGTCGCCAACAAGTGAGTATGGTACATCAAACCCCACAGGGCCCGATAAACATACCACAAGAGCAGGTGGGCTGGAGAATTATTAAACAGGAGTGGAATTAAAATAATATGGAAAATAAATTAAATTTTCTAGTTGTTTGCGAGAACGCTATTTTAGCAGATATATCTAAAAATCTTAGTTTAATTAACATTTTTGATGTTATAAATACAATTGGTTTTCCAACGATGTTCCCGAAGTTCTCTGTGGTGTTTGGTCTTGTCTGCCAGAACGAAGGTGGTCATGAGGCCACCTTAGCATTTTCCAAAAATGGGAGCGGCTTAGTGGAAATTAAAATACCCTTTACTGGAAAATCTTTTAGATCAATACAAAATTTTGCAAATTTTAAATTTTTAGAAGAGGGAGAGTACGTTTTCGAAATTAAACTAGACAATATGTTACTTGGAAGTACGTCCTTGTTTTTAAAAAAGTCTTCCTAGCGGCATATTATGAAAAATGATGGTACAACGGCAGGTGAAGGACAAAATACAACTGAAGGATTTGTTGCTTCAGCATCCTCGTCTTTTTCTGCACAGTCTGGTGTTTACGATGCAAAAGAGCATATAGATGACCTTGAAAAAGAAAGTGTAGACCTTAAGAGAAGGATTGTAAGTTATCAAGGAGAGTTGCATAAAGTAAATAGCTTTATGGTGGGTGTGGTTGTAGCCGTATCTATTACGTTTATAGTTACCACAATTACCTTATACTGGGGAGAAATTTTAAATAATAAATCGGATAAGGATTTATATTTAAAGTACAATGATGTTTATAGGGATTACCACGAGAGTATACTTGATCAGCAAAAACAAATAGAAAAATTAAGCTCAGATTTAAAAGTATTAAAGGTTAAGAACTATCTAAAATAGTGATCATGTCTGAATACTATAAACCAAACCGAACGAAAAATATCTACGATCCGCAAAGTGCGGAGTCATTTAAGCTTTCTCGATCTAAGATTGAAAACTTTATGGCTTGTCCAAAATGTTTTTATTTGGATAGGCGACTTGGTATCGGAGAACCGCCTGGATATCCTTTTAATCTAAACACGGCTGTAGATACTCTGCTTAAAAAAGAATTTGATTTACACAGGGCAAAACAAAAAGCACACCCGCTTATGAAAGCGTATGGACTTGATGCTGTGCCGTTTGCTCACGAAATGATGAATGAATGGCGAGAAAACTTTAAAGGAATTCAATATTTGCACGAACCAACAAATTTTATTGTTACTGGTGCCGTCGACGATTTATGGCAAGATAAAAACGGCGAAATTATTGTTGTGGACTATAAATCCACAAGCAAAACCTCTAAGGTGACGCTTGATGCTGAGTGGCAGGATGGATACAAAAGGCAGATGGAAATATATCAATGGCTGCTGCGTAGAAAGGGTTTAAAAGTCTCGGATACCGGATATTTTGTATATTGCAACGGAAAAACAGACAGAGAGGCGTTTGATGGAAAATTGGAGTTTGATATTGATTTGTTACCATATGCCGGCAATGACTCTTGGATTGAAGGAAAACTTGTAGAGATTAAAAAATGTCTCGATGGAAAAATACCAGAACCGAGCAAAGAGTGCGATTATTGCAATTATCGGGAAGCGGTGAGTGAGGTAGAAAAAAAATAAAATAGTTTTGTATTATTATTTTAGAGTGATAAAATAATAATATGTTTGTGGATATGTTGTTAAAATTGTTGGGAGAGAATCCGTCTCAATATCAGAGCAATGGAGATAAATGGATTGCGTTTTTTGTTAGTATTTGGGGATACTCAACGATAGTTCTTCCGATTATATTAGCGATTGTTCCGTGGATTTGGTTCATATGGCACAAAAAGAGAGGTGGGGTAATAACCAAAAAGAAAATTGTTTTTACAATGATTGTTAGTATTTTGCTGATTTGGTTAGGTTGCAATTTACCGTGGTGGATTATGGAAATAATTGGCGGTTTTGCAGTTCGCGGAACTTATGGTGGCCAGCTCTAAGAATTATTTTGGAATTGTTTTATCGCTATTTGTTTTTCTAGCTCCAGCATTTGTAGCTAATGCTGAATATGATGGTTATCCCGTAGTAATTGTCCCAGGCATGTTGGCTTCTTTTGATAAGAAACTTATGTATCAGGATAAAGAGGATAATAAATGGGGTTTTGTGCCATTTGGGAATGTATACAAAGCGTTAATCAAAGAATTTGAGAACAAAGGTTACAAAGAGGGTAAAACCCTTTTTATTGCATATTACGATTGGCGCAAACCGGTATCGGAAAATTGGGAGAAATATCTAAAACCAAAAATAGAAGAAGCGAAACAAAAAAGCGGTCAGGATCATGTCGATCTTGTGGCACACAGTATGGGTGGATTACTTTCACGCGCATACATTCAAAGTGACAATTATGGACGGGATGTAAATAAACTCGTAATGATGGGAACACCAAACTATGGAGCTTCCGAATCGTATGTTGTTTGGGAGGGCGGTTTATACCCACAAGGTTGGACACCTCCACTTAAATTATATATAAGTTCGATCGAATGGCAGCTGAAAAAAACTAGAAACAAACAAGACCTCAATCGTCCTTCAACGATTCGCGATTTTTTTCCCGTTATAAAAGATTTGTTACCGACTACGCCATTTGTGAAAAAAGATGGCGAACTGATGGAACTTTCGGATATGGCGGACAAAAATGATTTTCTGATCGATTTGAATAATAACGCTGGGGAAATAATGAAAAGTCGATTAGACGATGTAAAAACATATTCCGGCCACACAGGAAAAACAATGGCTGAGATATCTTTAGGAGAAAAGTCTTCGAACGACGAAACTAGCAGTCGCTGGCGCGATGGCCATCCTAACCCCGATCCTCCTTCAGCAAATTCCGGTCAGGGGGACGAGACGGTTCTACTGGCCAGCTCGGCTATCTCTGATATTGCGAATGATACGCTCGACGGAACGTCGCATACCAAAATTCCCGATAATGCACGAAGTTACATTTCTTGGTTTTTAAATCCTCCGTATCAATCAAAAAATAATTTGTTTCAACGGTTTTTTGCCGGATTATTTTCGCATATGACTGCTTATGCACAAGAAGATACTGAACTTTATGTTGAACCCGATTCGATGCTTTCGTTTACAGTTTCGCCGAATGTGGATTTTGAAGTAGTTGATCCGGATGGAAAAATATTGTCGCGTGGAGAGGAAAAAAATGGCGATGATGTGTATTTTGATGATGATCCAGATGATGACACGGATATTATTTTGGTGGTGATTAGAAATCCAAAAGCGGGGAAATATACTTTGAAATTGAAAGGAAATTCAGCCGGTGACTATTATGTTGATTCTACATTTGTGAACGAGAACGGAAATTTTGAAGATAGCAATGAAGGGACAATCGTAGAGCAAGAAGAAAAAACTCTTGAAGCGACAGTGTCGGAAATGGAGGGTGTTGTGCTTCCGCACGAGGATGACGAAACCACTTCTGATACTTCCGGAACAGAAAATAAAAAAGAAATCTTGGTCGGGCCAAACACTGCGTCGGAAAAATCGAATAAAAAAGTTGGAAACGTGCTTGGGGTGGCGACGGTGCGAACAAAATTGAGCGATACGATAATTTCTGTACAAAATAAATTGGCAGTGCTTTTGCAAAACAAAAAAGCGAATGATCCAAAGATTACAAAAGTTGTTTACCAAACATTGATGGGGCCGCTGAATGATATGCTGGCGCGAGCGAGGATGTATGAAACTAACCCCTCCACGCCTCCCCTTATCAGGGGAGGGATTCTGCTAGAAAAAACGAAATTGGATTATCGAGATTTTGCGAATAAAGTTGATAAGTTGATTGCGACTGGAAAGTTAAACCAACAAACGGTTAATGTACTGACAGCGCTAAAACAAAGATTGGAAAAAGCAGGGATGAAGTAGGAGATATCAACGACGAAACCCCTCTTCGTCTCCCCTTATCAGGGGAGATAACGACGCGATTCCCTCCCTGATAAGGGAGGGCGGGGGTGGGTTTTGCAATAATTCTGTTATTGGAGATTGCCGCGCCTCGCCCATTAAAATGGGCGATGGCTCGCAAAGACGCGACGGATTCCTGCTCCTGTCCGCAGTGCTACAGCGTTGCAGGCGGGTGTGGCAGGAATGACATGCTAATGTGGCGCAATTTGCTCTCGGTTTGTGTTACAATAACCCAAATGGTGAGGAAGAATAAAAAAACAAAAAATACACTAAAAAAGCCGGAAGTTACTCGTGGACCGAAGGTGGCGGATATATTTATTGGCGATGTTATTGGTGAAGCACCTGCGATTATTCGTCTGCCGAAAATCACTCATTTAAATATTGCCAGAAGCGTCAAAAAAGTTGGCGTGCTGGAAATTTCTCAAGAGAGTGCGGAAGAAATAAAAGAGGAAAAAATTGAAGAAGAGATAAAGCCGATTAGTTCTATCGTTCTTGAACCGCTAGAAGAAGGCGGACTTACATTTCATTTGCCAAAAGTAGCGGATATTCCTGAAGCGGTAGATTCGGAAATGTTGAAAACGGAATTTGATCAGCTTTTTGGGGATGAAGAAAAAAGAGAAAAAGAACTATCTGATCGGGCGGAAAATTATCGAAATGAGAAACGGTTGAATATGGCTGAGCGGCTGCGCAGTATCTCCAGGACATCCTCGGAGACGGTTCATGGTCGGATGAAAATGGCAGGAAGAAATATTGAACGAAAGGATATAAAGAAAGAGAAGGATGCTTTGGAGATTGCGTCGGTTGCTCTGCAACCTCGCAAAGACGCGCGGGCGGGCGCAGAGGCCCGCCCCTACGACCGCGACGACGAAACCCCTCTTGGTCTCCCCGTATCAAGGGAGAAAGCTGCGGAGATTGCTTCGTCGGTGTATCCTCCTCGCAAAGACGCGACGACGTCACGACGTAAAGTTGATTGGAAGACGGAGAAAAAAACAGGTGACAGTGGCGAAGAACTTTTGCGGACGATAATGCAGAGAGATACAGCCGAAGGATATGTTCCATTTGTGGCACCACCGGTAGCATGGAGTTCTTTTCGCGCTAAGGCAAAAGCAAAACCGCAAAAAAAAACTGAGAAAAAAACCGTTGCGGCGATTAAAAAAGTTTCTCCCGATCAAGTAAAAGAAAAGCCGAAGCGAATAATAAAAAAAGAAGAAGCTGTTATAGACAAAAGGAGTTTTCTTGAGGCGGGGAGAGTGGCTTTTGCTGTTATGTTGGCGGGCATGGTGGTTGGTTTGGTTGCTTCAGTTAGTGCGGCACCGCATTTGGCAAAAATATTGGAAAAATCAGCCGGCGCGGGAGCAACACAACTGGCGGCAGGATTGAAATCTATTGCGGGGTCGGATGTGGAAGCGGGAAAAAAACAGCTCGATGAAGCATCGGTACTTTTTGCCACAGCGCAAGATCAGTTGGAAAAATCCACTTCGGCTTCGTTTAGGATTTTGGCGAAACTTGATCCAAAAGAAAGATTAAGCGCGGGAGAAAGTTTGCTTTCGGCGGGAGAAAAACTTTCGACGCTAGGTAACGATGCTGCTCGATTAGTTTCGATTTTTCATATGAAAGAATCGGCAACGGATTTGACTGGCGTTTTATCCGACAGTCTGCCGATTGTAAAAAAACTTTCGAACGAGCTTAGTGATATAAATGGAGAAATAAAAGATATTTCCCCAGATTCTTTGCCAAGTAATTTGCGTGGCGATGTTGATCAGTTGCAAACGGGAGTGCGTGCTTTAAATGAACTTGTTGCCGGCTATTTGGATTCTCATGAAGTATTGCTTGAGCTTCTTGGGGCGAGACAAGATCGTCAATTCCTTTTTGTATTTGAAAATAATCGCGAATTAAGGCCCGGAGGAGGATTTATCGGCAGTTTCGCATTGGCTGATGTTACGAAGGGTGTGGTTAAAAAAGTAAAAGTGGATACAATTTATAATCCGGACGGGCAACTGCTTGATTTTATTGTTCCTCCTGCTCCACTTCAAAAAATTACCGATCGCTGGTTTACGCGCGACGCGAATTGGTTCGCTGATTTTCGTATGAATGCCAAAAAAGTGGCCTCGTTGTTTGAGCGCAGTGGTGGCCCCACGGTTGATGGTGTTGTTGCTATTACACCCACAGTATTGGAGCAACTGCTAAGAGTTACCGGGCCGATTGATATGCCCGCTTATGATGTAACAGTGAACGCCGATAATGTAGTTGATGAAACTCAACGTTTGGTGACTTTTGATTATGATAAAAAGGAAAATAAGCCAAAGGAATTTTTGGGCGATTTAATGCCGGAAGTTTTGAATCGTATTAATAAACTTCCCAATGACCGTTGGGGTGAATTGCTTGGCGCGTTTAGTGATAGTTTGAAACAAAAACAAATTTTGGTGTGGCTGCGAAATGAAGACGCGCAGAAAAAAGTGGAAGGATTAAATTGGGGAGGTGCAATAGAAAATACGGATGGCGATTATTTGATGCGCGTTGAGGCGAATGTCGGCGGTCACAAAACAGATGAATTGATTGAGCAGTCTGTAAAATACGATGTTTCGTACGATACCAATGGCCAAGCTGTTGCCACTTTAATTACCACGCGTCATCACAGTGGATCAAAAGAAGGACGAAAGGGTTGGGATCAAGATGAAGATTGGTACTCCAAACCAAATGTGATTTTTGAAAGAACATTGGTGCCGGAAGGAAGCACTCTTTTGGAAGCCAGCGGTTTTACAAAAAGTGCGGATGTTCCAACGCCGTTCAAAAATACCGCTGATTATAAAACGTATACGCAAGATCAAGACATTGTGGAACTAGAAAAGAATTCCATTAATAACCCAAACGGAACAGTTGTTTCACGAGAATCGAATAAGACATCTTTTGGCAATTGGATCGTTACTCCTCCCGGAGAAACAACTGTAACTTTGTATCGCTATCGGTTACCTATGGTGGCGACGAAAGAATTTAAGACTCCCGCGAGTTATAGTCAACTAATCCAGAAACAGCCGGGGCACCAGCCGATAAAATTAGAGGCAACAGTTCGTGTTCCTGAGGGTTTTCGATTAACATGGGGTGGACCTGAGGATGGGATAACCTATGATGGAACCCGCAAAGCGACCTTTACAGGGATACTTAAGAGCGATATGGTATGGGGCGTTGTTATTGATAAGGAATGAGCATGATATTAGATAAAAAACGGAACAGTACTCTTGTTTCTGCTGCGGCTTTGGTTGCCGTATCTTCTTTGTTAAGTCGTCTGCTTGGTCTTTTTCGCGATCGTCTTTTTGCTTCTCATTTTGGTGCTGGTCCGGAATTAGACGCGTATTTTGCCGCCTATCGTATTCCCGATTTAATTTTTAACCTGCTTGTGTTGGGGACTTTAACGGCCGCGTTTTTGCCGGTTTTTTCTTCGTATCTTTCTAAGGGGGAAGAAGGAAAGAAGCAAGCGTTTGCTGTCGCGGAGAGTCTGTTTTTTATCACGGTATTTTTGTTGACGCTGTGTGCTGTGATTTTATATATTTTTACTCCCAAAATTGTTCCATTGATCGCTCCCGGCTTTGATGAGCATAGAAGAAGTTTGATGATCGATCTGAGTAGAATCATGCTTCTTCAGCCCATTTTGCTTGGTGCTAGCAGTATTTTGGGAACGATACTAACCAGCTTCAACCGCTTTTTTGCTTATGCGGTTGCGCCGGTACTCTACAATTTAGGAATAATTTTGGGTGTAATATTTTTTGTTCCTTCCATGGGAATAATCGGAGTAGCTTGGGGAGTTATTTTGGGCGCGGTCATGCATTTCTTGGTGCAGTTGCCCAGTACCATAAAAATAGGTTTTCATTTTCGGCCTTCTTTGCGTTTACAAGAAGAAGGATTGAGGTATATCGGACGGTTAATGGTGCCACGCTTGATTGGCCTGATGGCAGGACAAGTAAATGACTTAGTGGTTAATTTTATTGGTTCCACTTTAATTGTTGGCAGTATTGCGGCATATACTTTCGCTGATAATTTACAGAACGTGCCGATTGGATTGGTGGGAATATCTTTTGCCGTCGCGGCATTTCCGCAGCTATCTCGGGCGGCAGCGGAAAATGCGTCAGAAGTTTTCTCAAGGACTTTGGTGCGCACAATTCGTCTGGTTTTATTTTTAGCAATGCCGTTGTCTGTGGCGATGCTTCTTTTGCGCGCGGAAATTGTGCGCGTGGTGTTGGGAACAGGAAGATTCGATTGGAGCGACACAAAATTAACTTTTAGCGTATTAAGTATTTTGGTTTTATCTGTTTTTGCACAAAGTTTGGTGCCGCTTTTAGCACGCGCCTTCTTTGCAATGCACGATACAAAAACTCCCATGATAGCCAGCATTACCACAATATTGGTAAATATTATTGGCGCATATTTTCTTGGCAGACATTTTGGAGCAGTGGGTTTGGCCTGGGCATTTTCTTCGGCCTCTGTAGTTAATTTTCTTATTTTGATTACCGCACTACACTCTCGGCTGGGTGGATTACATGATAAAGAATTTTTGTCCGGTCTTTTGCGAATCAGCTTGGCGACGATTTTATCGGGAGCGTGTATTCAAGTTCTGAAATTGCCGCTTGGCAACATGGTTGATATGCAAACATTCTGGGGAGTATTCATAAAACTGGCCGGATCAACTGCTGGTGGTGCGATAGTATTTATTGCTGCCGCGCGTTTTCTTAAATTAGAAGAATTTGATGTTCTTTTTGGCGGAATTGTTTCGAAATTGTTTTTCTGGAAAAAGCAGGAAGCGCATGCAGAGTAGCCATAGACGAATAGCGCACTTTGGCCTAAAAGTATAAGAGACATGACAACCGATCAAATTCGCAACTTTTGCATTATCGCGCACATCGACCACGGAAAGTCCACTCTGGCCGATCGTTTGATTGAAAAAACAGGGGCGGTGGAAAAAAGAGATATGCAGGATCAAATGTTGGACGGCATGGACTTGGAGCGTGAGCGGGGAATTACTATCAAACTCACGCCGGTTAGAATGGAATATAAAAATGATAAACAAGAATTGCCATACATTCTCAATCTTATTGATACGCCCGGCCACGTAGATTTTTCGTACGAAGTTTCTCGCAGTTTGGCTGCCGTAGAAGGAGCGGTTCTTCTGGTGGACGCGACGCAAGGTATTCAGGCGCAAACAATGGCCAACTTAACTTTTGCGCTGGAGGCCGGACTTATTATTATTCCCGTGGTAAATAAAATTGATCTTCCGGCGGCCGATGTCGAAGGTACCAAACGCGATATCGCTAAGTTGACCGGTATTCCTGAAAATGAAGTGTTGTTGGTTTCCGCGAAAACAGGAGTTGGTGTTCCTGAACTTTTAGAAGCAATTGTTAAACGTGTGCCGCCTCCTTCTGGGAAAGTAAACAATCCTTTTCGCGCGCTTGTTTTTGATTCTTTTTTTGACGCGTACAAAGGAGTGGTAACTTATATTCGCGTTGTTGATGGCGTGTTGAAAAAGAATGAAGAGCTATTATTTGCCGGAGAAAATGTGCGTGGAGAATCTTTGGATATCGGAGTTTTACATCCGAAAGAATTATCTAAAAATGAATTAACGGCCGGTGAAATTGGTTATGTGGCAACCGGTTTGCGCGAGGTAGCGCAGGCGCGTGTCGGCGATACGATTATTAAATTTAAAGATCGGGATCAAAAAGATGAATTTGTTTTGCCCGGTTATACGGTTCCTCAACCCAGAGTATTCGCGGGTATTTATCCGCACTCGGGCGAAGATTTTCGTTTTCTAAAAGAAGCGTTGTCGAAATATCGTCTGAATGATTCTTCATTACAATACGAGCAAGAATCTTCCACTGCTTTAGGGCAGGGCTTTCGTTGTGGCTTTTTGGGCCTACTGCATTTAAGTATCGTGCAGGAAAGATTGAAAAGGGAATACAAGATTGAAGTAACTGTTACTGTGCCCAGTGTTGCCTATCGAGTAAAGTTGCGGACAGGAGAAGCGGTTGTTATTCGTACTCCTACGGAATTTCCCGATCCTTCGGCCATTGAATCAACGGAAGAGCAGTGGGTTTTGGTGGAAATTGTTTCGAGATCTGTGGATATTGGCGCGATTCTCACGCTTATTTCCGCGCATGCCGGAATCCATCGCAATACGGAATACATGTCTGCCGATCGTGTGCTAATTACAGCCGAGATGCCACTACGCGAAGTGGTAGTTGATATGCACGACGCTTTAAAGAGCGCTTCTGCCGGATATGCTTCGCTTTCGTATGATTTGTTAAATTGGCGGCAAACGGATTTGGTTAAATTATCTATTTTGGTTGCTGAAGAAGTGGTGGAACCGTTATCGATTATTGTTCCGCGCGAACAAGCGTTGCGCGAAGGAAGGCGTGTTGTGGCTAAATTAAAAACAGCAATTCCAAGACATTTGTTTGCCGTACCTATTCAGGCCGCCATCGGCGGGAAAGTTATCGCGCGCGAAACTATTTCAGCAATGCGTAAGGACGTGACTGGATATTTATATGGCGGTGATGTGACTAGAAAAAAGAAACTGTTGGAAAAACAGCGAAAAGGAAAAAAGAAAATGGCTCGGCTGGGGAATGTTGATATTCCACCCGAGGCCTATCTGGCTGCGTTGGGGAAATAACGGGTAGACGGACGACGTCGAAGCGAGCCACGTACTATTTTGCGGGTTGCGAAGTGTCGCAGTTCGTACACACGTAGGGGCGGGTCTCTGTGCCCGCCCTGAAACGGGAGCGCACAGAGGCGCTCCTCTACATATCTGTAAGTGAAAAAAGCAAAATAGTGCGGGGCTCGATTCGTTATTGGAGATTGCTTCGCTACGCTCGCAAAGACGGCTGTTCTGATTCTTGCTGACATGTGATAGATTGCGCTACTAAAATCCCTTCTTGTCAAGTAGGCGAAAAGCGAGTACGATATCGAGTATATCGCATGAAAATACGCGCGTGGTTTACGAGAAATAAGGGGCTTATTTTTGAAGCTCTCATTATTTTATTTGTGGCGCTAATTCCACGACTCAACGGAATTGGTCTTTTTATGACGGCGGATGAAAAAAATTGGCTTAGCAGATCAAATGAATACATAAAAGCGTGGCGGCACTTGCGTATCAACGATACTTTGCAAACCACGCATCCAGGCATCACGGTTATGTTTGTGGCCGGTCTGGCTGTATACGTAGCCCAGTTGTTTTACCATATGGTTTTTGATGCAAGCATTACAAACGGACTTTTAAGATTCGCTGTTTTTGCGCAAGTATCAATGGCAATAATCAATGCGTTACTGGTGGTGGGAATTTTCTTGGCTTTGCGTCGCTTGCTTCCCAGATTTGTCGCGATTGCGGCAGGTTTAGTTTTAGCACTTGATCCGTACTTGATTGGATTTAGTAAAATAGTGCACGTGGATGCTTTTTTGACCGGTTTTCTTACACTCGCCGTTTTATTGCTTTTGGCTTATGACAAGACAAAAAACAAAAAGATATTTTATCTTGCCGGAGTATTCGCCGCGCTGGCTATTTTAACGAAACTTCCGGCGATTGCTGTTTTTCCTTTTGTTTTCTGTTTGTTATTTTTTAGAAAGGATATTTTTTCTAAAAAGGTGTTTATTCCGCAGCTAAAACTTTTTGTTTATTGGTTGTTATTTGTCGGTGCTATTGTAATTTTACTTTGGCCATCGCTTTGGTGGGTTCCGCATCCTTTGGACAACATTACTCAAGTGCAAAAAGATATGACAGTGGCGACTCTGCAACCGCATGATATGGATGAACCATATACAATGGCCGTTTGGCATTATCCGGCAACTTTACTTGCGCGCTTAACAATTCCTGTTGAATTGGGAATTGTTTTGCTTGTCGCAATGCTTGTCTTTCACCAGTCTCGCGCTTTCGTGTTTCGGGTAGCTTCAAAGAGAATGATATTTTTCCTTTTACTTTTTGTGTTGATATTTATGATTGAGATGACGATTGGTGCGAAAAAAGGAGATCGTTATGTTCTGCCGGTTTTTCCCGCGGTGATGATTTTAGGCACGGTGGGAATTTGCGCAGCAACAAGCTATTTATTTAAAGAGCGGGGAACAAAAATTACTATTGCAACAGTTGCGGGCGCGGTTATTTTTATCCCAATAATTTTTAGCTTGGTGAAATTGGGGCCTTACGATCTGGCGTATTACAATCCTCTTTTTCCGCCTAATTTAAGTCAGGAGCTTGGTTGGGGAGAAGGTTTTGATCAGGTAGCAAAATATTTAGATGCTCAGCCGGATAAAAATTATGTGGCATCTTGGTATCCCGAAGAATTAGGCGCATTGACGAAGAAAACGGTTCAACACGTAAATGCGCATCTGCAAAACAGGGTTGGGTATGTTGTTTTGTATAGAAACATGTTTGGTCGGAGCTCTGACCACTGGGCAAATGATTTTATAGATGAATATTACAAAAAAAGAACGCCTGTGTTTGTGGCGCATGTGAACGGTTTAGAGTACGCCTGGGTTTATAAAAAACCAGTAGTAAATGCTATTGTGGGTGAAATATTGCCAGGGCAGGCAGTTGTTGTGAAAGAGACGTTAAAGGCCGATAATTTATCCGCGGTTAGTGTAGCAGTGGCAACATATAGCGGTAAGGCAAAAGCGGGTAGTATGACTTTGCATATTAAAACTGATTTGGCATTGCCTGATTTACGCACGGTAACAATTGATACAGGCAAGTTACAGGATGGTGGGTTAACAAAATTTTCGTTTGAACCGCTGTCTGGGGTTTCCGGCAGAGAAGCGTATTTTATTTTTACAACCAACGACACGTACACTGGCAATGCGCCAACACTGCGAGTGGCTAAGGATGAACCGAATGCTTCATACTCGTGGATAAAGCAGGGATCCATTAGTGATAAAAACTTCGTATTGAACACACGTTCCGGTTGGGTTGGGATAGATTGGTTTTTTATACGCGATGGCAAAGAAATATCGCAGTTGGAAGTAAAATAATATGAGCCCCATTTGTACGTCTTGTACGTCAGTTTCAAAAAATGCGGTGATGAAGATGGTTCTTCCGTTAATATTTTTCGCTTTATTGGCGTTTATTTGGTGGTTTCCTGTTTTAAAAAATTTCAATACGCAAGTGGCCGGAACGGGCGGTGACCCGTATCAGACGTTGTGGAGATTAACGCGTTTGGGAGAAGTGGTACGAAATGGATCATTAACTGTGCCGGAAGAATCCTCTTTGCGTAATCTAAGCCCTTTGCTGTGGATTCCCTTTTCTTCATTATTTGGGCCAATCGTTGCTTATAATATGGCGTGGTTTGCCGGAGCCATTTTAGCCGGTTGGTTTGGGTATTTATTAGCGCGTGCTTGGGGATCGGCACAATGGCCTGCTATTGTGGCGGGGCTGCTGATGGAATTTTCTCCTTATCGTCTCGCACAATCGCTTGGGCATTTTGGTGCAATGCAAATTTGGATTTTTGCGGCCACATTACTTTGTGCGACATTGTGGATAAAAAATAAGAAATATATTTGGCTGGTTATTTTTTCCTTGTTAATTATCTTGACTGCGTGGACTGATCATCAGTTATTTATCATGTTGATGGGAGTTTTGATTTTGGGCGCGATATTTTTTTGGCGCGTACTTTGGGCGGTAAACAAAAAACAAAAAATATTAACGGTAATATTTTTGACAGGCGCAATTCTGCTTAGTGTGTCTCCATTTTTTAATGTGCTTGGAAACTTTTCCAAAACAGACAGCTATTTCAATCTGGGAAATGAACAGCGAGAAAGATTTTCCGCCAGTTGGAGAAAAGTTTTTCTGCCTGCGTCTTTTTCTGTGTGGCGTGGAATCAATGGTTCTTTTGGAGCACAGGGTTCTGATGTTTCGGAAGGAGTTCAAACTCTGGGAATTTTCTTACCAATTGCTTGTATCTATATTCTAGCGAAAAAGAGAAAAAAATTAGACAGAAAAGATTATTATTTGTTTGTGGCGGCAGCCATAGGTTTTGTCTTGGCATTCGGCTCTTCATTTCAAATTCACTCGTTAAAAATTCCACTTCCAGGCGTGTTTGTGTTTGGCCTTCCGATTTTATCCGCGATTCGAACAGTGGGCAGATTTATTGCGCTACCTGTTTTGTTGTTGCCTATTTTCTTTGCGCGAAACTGGCAAGCCACTGAAAACAAAAAAACAATCTATCTTTTTGTTCCGCTGTTGCTTTGCGCAGAAATTATTCCTATTTTTGGGTTTCCAACAATCAACATAAACACTGCAGGCGCTAAATCAGTTGTTCCGTATTTAGAGAGCGGAAAGATATTGGCCATTCCCGCCAATACGAACTATATTTTTGGCTCTGAACAGCTGTATGCATCCTTATTCTACGGGCGTGAGGTGGTGGGTAATTCGGCTCTATCTCGTATCAAAGATCCTGTGGAGCAAAAGATTTTTACAGCAACCCCCGTAGTGCGTGATCTATTGATGCTACGGCTACATGATTTTTATCTGCCGACGATTTTTGGCCAGACAAATGCCGAAGTGGCGCAATTGGCGTTTTCGTCTCAGGGAATTGGTAATGTTATTTTAGCCACGAACCCAGTTGGCGGGCTGGTTTCTATGGAAGGGAACAAAAGTCATTTGTTAAATACAGAAGATGCCATCTATGTCAGAGAATTTCTTAAAAAAGAATTGGGTATGCAAGAAAGGGAAGCATATCCCGGATTATTTATTTATAATTTTTCACTAGAAGAAAAAGGTGTTGATTATTTTGCTGCCGAAGGAAGCGGTTGGAATATTACAAAAAAAGAAATTGGAAAAAATATTATAGAAATAGAAAAAAGTTCCGAGCTGTATTTCTTTTCCCGCACTGAAAAGGAAATTTCTTTGATACTAAATATCACGGATGCCAAGAACACTAAAAGTGTTCACCTTAGTCATGAGGGACAGAGTACTGATTTGTCTATTCCAAGCAGCGGAGTTGTTAAGTTTAATTTGTCTTTGCCGGCAGGAAAATTCACAGTACTTAATATGGATCTTGACGGGGACTCGTTAATAGTGGAGAATCCACAAATTAGCAACAAATAGTATTATATTATTTATGAGAATATTATTCATTAATTACGAATATCCCCCGTTGGGAGGTGGTGGTGGTATTGAGACGCAAGATTTAGCCCAAGAGTTGGCTCCACATCATCAAGTTTATGTTTTAACAACGGGATACCAAGATCTTCCGTCAAAAGAATTAAAAAATGGTGTATCGATTTACAGAGTTCCTGTTTTGGGAAGAACTGATTTACCGACGGCCACGTTAATTTCTTTGATAACTTTTTTCCCCGCCGCTTTTTTCTATGGTCTTTTTCTTATTCCCAAAATACGTCCGCAGGTTATTAACGCGCATTTTGCGGTGCCGTCGGGATTGCCAGCGGCTTTCTTGGCCAAGATATTTAAAATTCCTCTTGTTTTGACGTTAATTGGTGGAGATATTTATGACCCAAGTAAAGGAATTTCTCCGCACCGTCATGCCATTATGCGCTGGACTATAAGGAGAATAATGCACTGCGCCGATCGTTTAACGGCTATTTCTCATGACACCAAAGAACGAGCGATTAGGTACTATCAGGCCGGAGAAGGGATAGAAGTTATTCCGTTGGGTTTTGTTCCGCCAATAGAGCCCTCTTTAGAGGTAAAAAAGGAAGAAAATGAGGTACTAGGTGAGAAACCATTGCGTTTTGCTACGATTGGTCGGCTTGTTCCGAGAAAAGGGTATTTTGATTTGTTGAGGTCTTTTGCTCAGATTAATGATAAAAATGCGGTGTTGGATATCATGGGCGATGGTCCTCTTCTTTTAGAAATGAAAGAAGAGATTTCAAAGCTTGGCATAAATGAACGAGTTGTTTTGCACGGGCGTGTTTCTGATCAAAAAAAATACGAAATTTTAAAACAAGCCGATATATACGTGTCGGCTTCTCATCACGAAGGATTCGGCATTTGTTTTTTGGAAGCGATGTACGCGGGATTGCCTATTATAGCGCCGAACATTGGCGGCCAGTCAGACTTTCTTGTGTTGGGCCGCAATGCTCTTATTGTTGCGGTCAGTGACTTGGAAAAGATAACTAAGGCAATGAACCAATTGGTTGAAGATACTGAATTACGAAAGGCAATAGGGGAAAATAATAAGCGAGATGTCGAGAAATATTTGATTCAGAATACTGCCAAATCCTACGAGTTGATTTTTGAGGATATAATTCCTGCGTAACCTATGCCCAAAATTGCTTTAGAGGCCCGCTCACTTTCTACGCTTGGTGGAGGAGTGCGTACATATACAAAGGAAGTAATTAACCGAATTTTGTCAGGAAATATTAATGCGGATTATTTTGTGTATTATGATGCGGATCGTTATCTTGGAACATTTAAAGGAGAATCGGTAAAAGAAAAAGTAGTGAATGTGTGGCATCCATTAATGCGGATTGCTTGGGATTACTTTTTTCTTCCGGCAGCGCTTAGGCGCGACAAAATAGATTTTGTCCATTACTTTAAGCCGGCAACGACGCCGTTTAAAAAGCCGCGTGCCATTGCTACAATGTATGACGTTATTCCACTGCTTTATCCAGAGACGCAAACAAAGATACAGCTTGCCTATTGGAAAAATCAATTACCACTGGTCGCGAAAACATGCGAACATCTTTTGACTATTTCAGAATGTTCGAAAAAAGATATTGTAGAACAATTGCAAGTTTCGCCCGAAAAAATAACAGTAACTCCTTTGGGGGTGGATGCGCGATACGCGCCGGTTAGTGAAATAGAAAAAAATATTGTTGCGGAAAAATATAAACTGCCGAAAGATTTTATTTTATATTTGGGAACAATCGAGCCGCGGAAAAATGTGGCACGTTTGGTACGTGCTTATAATCGAGTTGCGGAAAATATTCCGCATGATTTGGTGCTTGCGGGAAAATGGGGCTGGAGCTTTGAGGATGTTGAAAAAGAAATAGTTAAATCCCCTTTTAAAAATAGAATAAAAGTTTTGGCACATGTTGAACATGAATCATTGCCGGCGCTTTACAGCACTGCGGCAGTGTTTGTTTTTCCTAGTTTGTATGAAGGGTTTGGATTACCTCCATTGGAAGCAATGGCTTGCGGTACGCCCGTGATCACATCAAATGTTTCCAGTTTGCCGGAAGTAGTGGGTGATTATGCGTTGAAAATTAATCCTTTGGACGAAGTCGCTCTTGCTGAAGCGATGGAAAAAATTGTTTCCGATTCCGCGTTACGAGAAAGATTAATTACGGGTGGTCTTGTTTGGGCAAAAAAATTCAATTGGGACAGAACAGCACAGTTAACAATGGATGTTTATCGCAAATTGTTAAATATTTAAAATATGAAAATCGCATTTCTTTCGTCTCATTTTCCGCCTGATTTTATTGGCGGTGGCGAGTGGTCTACAAAAATGATTGCCGAAGGCATGGCTGCGCTTGGACACGATGTGTACGTATTTTGTGGTGCGGAAAAAGATAAGGAAGAAAAGATTAACGGCGTTACTGTTAAGCGTTTATATGAGTTGCAAGGATTATGGGACAAGCCGCTCTTTGAAGAGAAAAAAAGTTCTAACATGGCTAAGTGTTTGAAAAAATATTTGGACAATGAATTTGACGTTGTGCACGCGCATGATTTTCGTTCTGCTCTTGCATTATCAATACTCGGTTTGAATAACAGTTTTGTTACAGTGCGTGATTTTGCTCCGATCTGCGGAACAACGAATAATATGTGGTTCAATGGAAAATCTTGCGATGGGTGTTCTTGGAAAAACGTTCTTCTGAAATGTCACAGAGTGAAAGAAGCTTCGGTGTTAAGAAAACCGTTTAGAATTTGGCAATATAAATATAATTTAAGTTTTCGCAACGATGCGTATGAGAAAATTATGCATCAGGTTTATATCAGCAATGCGCTTAAAGATCGAGTGTCCTCTCGCATGTCTTTGCCGGAGAATAATGTTGTTATACCAAATCCTGTCGGCAAAGAATGGCTAGAAGATGTTGATGCTTTTTCGACAAATAAAAATATTGTTTACGCCGGAACTGTTGAACAATACAAAGGAATTGGCGTTTTGTTAGAATCGTTTGCCAGATTACGAAAGGATGTGCCGGAAGTAAAATTGACCATTATCGGTACTGGTCACGGAGTTGAAGATTATAAAAGATTTGCAAAAAATATCGGGATAGATGACGCGGTAAATTGGACCGGTAAATTATCGCAGGATGAAGTGAAGAAACACTTTGATCAAGCTTTTGTTGTTGTTCAGCCAAGCATTTGGGAAGAGCCATTTGGGCGTACGGTTATTGAAGCGTATGCACGTGGTAGGGCTGTCGTCGCATCGAACATTGGAGGATTAAAGGAAACATTCAAAGAGGGAACGGGTGCACTGGTAAAACCGGGGAGTGTTGATGAACTTTATACGGCTCTGCGGAAAATTGTTTCAGACAAAGAAAGTGCGCAAAAAATGGGCGCATTCGCGCGACAGTATGTTGAACAAAATTTTACGGCGGAAAAAATAGCGAAAAGGTATCTTGATTTTTACGAGCATATATATCGCAGTTAATTAACCTGCTCAATAGCAAAACAGGACGTACTCCTTTTAGTGGCATCATGACTTTTTGTAGAAACAAAAAGCGTGCCGAGCGAGGTCGACGGCGTTGTCGCCATCGACCGGAGTGTACGCTAAAAGGAGTACGTCTTGTTTTGAGTTTTCAAACAACTAACTTTTTTACCTGTCCGGTTGTGTTAGCATAAAAAATCTTGATAGTACGAACTGATTATTGCGTTGTACCGCCGCGATAATCAGGTCGCCATTTTCGGTTATTTCCAAGTTGCCGTCCCCGCGGTTTGTGCTAATAATGCTTTCCGTGCGATGTCCTGATCTTGGATCAAGTTCGATTAAATTGATATTATCTCTCTCTATAAAAACCAAGTGATGTGAGCCGGCATACCAGGTTGGTTTGCGTATGGCAGTAGAAATACGTGTTACTAATTCCGGGATGTACGGCGAAAGAACGGCGCGTTTTTCATGAAGGTTCATTGCCCATAAATCAAATGCCGATTCTTGCCAAGAAATTTTATCTCCCTCTGGAGACCAGATTACATTTTCTGCGTGATTGGTTATTTCGTGCCAAAATCTTTCAGTGTTATCCCAGATAAATAATTTTTGGTTAGGTTGAGCCAGCAGGGCAATATCTCCTGTCGGTGAAAAATAAATACTATCAATTCCATCTTTTACGGAATCCGGCGGATATATTTTGTCGACTTCTCTTCCGCTACCTGAAAAAGTTTTTATGGCGTAGTTTTGTGTTTCATCTTTTTCCAAAAGTGCAAATCCGGCATTACTAAAACTTGCTTGTAACGCAGATTCAGAAATAGTTTTTGTGCCATCATTTTGGAAAGAGGATAAAATGGCTTTATTGTTTTTCAACTTGAGTATTTTCTCTCCGCCTAAATCAGAAACCCATCCTACAATTTTTGCATTTTCTTCCGGAAGTGAACTTGTTTTTCCTGTTTTAGTGTCCAGTAAAATGTTTCGAGAAATTTTCCCTGAGATTAATGTCAAAACAGCAGAGCTTTCGTCGGGTGACCAGAACCATTGTATTTTTTCCTGACGACTAATATTGAGATCTGCTGCTATTCCGGTATCGGAAAAATTTTTTAATGGCAAAATACGTATTTTGCGACTATTTTTTGAATCCTCCAAAACAGCAAGAAGCTGTCTTTTGGGAGAAAGGTAAAAATCAACGACATTTCCGCGCATAACGTCTTCCTCTATTTTTTCTGGAATAAGTCGAACATCTCTCGCATCAGTTATCATCATGCCCGATATAGGAAGGAATTTTTCCCATGGTCGATATCCCTCTTTGTTCAATTCTACGTCGTAATTTCCCGGCAAGAGATTCTGTATTGCGCCGGGGGTTTTTGTGGAGATAATTTTTTTGTTTATAGAAATAACAGCATTATTTGGAATTGAGCGAAGTAAAAAAGTACCTACTGTCTCGGTTTGTATTGAGACGGGAGTGATTTTTCGGCCGAGAGAATAGCTAATAAGGAACGGAGCGATTGTTAAAAAAACCGCCCAGGCGAGGACATTCAAAGCTATGCGCATTCGACGTGACATGTTTTTTATTCTAGCACTATATTACTTATTTAGAAGGAAGAACCAAGGTTCTTCCTTCTAGGCATCTTTTTCCTTAAAAGTGTCATAAAGTTTGGGACCTTATAACCCAAACTTTATGACCGAATTAACGATTGATAAACGCGAACTGCGCGTCTCTGCGAAGATTGAGTGTGACTCTAACTTCGGGACCGGATTAACGATTTATAAAACCCCTCCGCGCCTCCCCTTGTCAGGGGGGGTGCGCGACCGGTTGTTTGTCATATCAATTGAAAAAATAACCTTCCAATGCTAAGATGAGCCAACTAACGACTTCATTATTACATGCTCACACGACGTATTGGTATAGATTTAGGAACAGCGAACACGCTTGTTTATTTGCCGAAGAGGGGGGTTGTCCTCTCTGAACCAACTGTAGTAGCGGTTTCTGTTGATGACAATCGGATTTTAGCTGTAGGAAACGAGGCAAAAGAAATGTTGGGCAGGACACCCGAAAGTGTTATTACGAGTCGGCCATTACGCGATGGTGTAATTGCTGATTTTCGTGTTACGGAAGCGATGTTGCGATATTTTATTGAAAAGGCCCAAGGAAGAGGTTTAAATTTTTTCAGACCGGATGTGATGATTGCTGTTCCCGCTGGGATTACCAGTACTGAAAGAAGAGCGGTAACGGAAGCTGCTTTGTCGGCCGGAGCCAAGCATGCGTATTTGGTGAAAGAGCCGTTAGCTGCGGCAATAGGAGCGGGAATTCCGATTGGTGAGTCATCGGGTAATATGATTATTGATATTGGTGGCGGAACATCAGAGGTGGCCGTTATTTCACTTGGTGGAATTGTCGCGTCGCATTCAGCACGGGTTGGCGGCAACAAGATAGATAATGCTATTGCTGAATATATTCGCAAGAGACATGGTCTCGCTATCGGCGAAAGAACGGCTGAGGAAGTAAAAGTTGCGATTGGCAGCGCCATTCATACTGATGATCAAAAAGAATATGTGATTCGCGGACGTGACATAAGCAGCGGATTGCCAAAAGAAGTGATGGTGACTTCGTATGAAGTGACGGATGCTATACAAGATGAATTGGAGAATATTACGCAGGCGATAAAATTGGTTTTACAAGATACGCCGCCAGAACTTTCCGCTGATGTTATTGATAAGGGCATAGTCCTTTCCGGTGGCGGAGCTCTTTTGCTTAATATGGATAAGTTAGTGGCAAAAGTGACCTCTGTTCCTTGTACGGTGGCGGAAAATCCATTGCAGTGTGTAATCAAGGGTGTTGGCGTGGCTATTGAGAATTTGGAAGTATACAAAAAAAGTTTATTGGCAGCGCGTTAAATATGCATGTAGGCATCGATGGTTCCAGGTGCGGAGAAGTGAATGCCACTGGTGTAGAGCGTTATAGTCAGTTAGTTTTGCCGGAGTTAATTAAAGAACTTATCGATCGTGGCCATAGGGTAACAGTTTATGCTCGGGAAAATTCTAAATTATTTGATGGCGCTCATGTTAGAGCGGTGAATTTGAGATATTTTTGGACCCAAATATTTTTAGGAATAATGACGCAAAAAGACAAAGTTGATCATCTTTTTGTACCGTCACACGTGCTTCCTTTTTTTCGACCGAGACATTGCACAGTTTTTGTTCATGACATTTGTTGGGAAGATTTTTCGTCCGCATATTCTTTTTTAACGAGATGGTATCTTCGGCTGACTACTGAAGATGCTGCTCAAAACGCAAATATTCTAACGCATTCAAAATATACCAAAGAAAGAATTGGAAATATTTTTAATGCTAAAAATATTTTTTCCATACTTCCTGCCGCGATGCCGGTAGAAAATGCTGTAAAAAAATATACGCTTCCGTGGAAGAAACCTTATTTGTTATACGTAGGGAGAATTGATAAGAAAAAAAATATCAGCTTACTTTTGCGCGCGTTTAACAATTTGCTTTCTCGTCGACCTGATTTAACTCATGGGCTCGTGCTTTTGGGAAAAGACGGATATGGATGGAAAGATATTATGGAAACAAATAAGGGCTTGAACCACAAAGAGAAAATAATATTTTCGGGTTATGTTCCGGATGAGGTGCGAGATCAAGCGATTAGAGAAGCGAGCGGAATTGTTCTCCCAAGTATTTGCGAGGGGACTAGTTTGGTTTTACTTGAGGCGAGAACTGCTCGAGTACCTTTTGCTTCCTCGGATTGTCCTCCTTGTATCGAAGCTGGCGGCGTTAAAGGGATCTATGTCGCTGCGGACAATATTTCTGCTTGGGAAAAAGCATTGGAAAAGTTAATCGATAATCCCCTTACTCCCGATCCGTCTTCCTCAAGAAGTTGGGCAGATGTTGCAAAAGAAATAGCGGACGTATTAACTAGAAGTGAGAATAAAAAAAGGGAAAATATTTTATGAAACCAATAAAGGTAGCTTTAGTTCATGAATCACTTACTCGTTTAGGTGGCGCTGAAAGAGTTTTGGGGCAGATGCATATTTTGTATCCCGATGCTCCCATTTATGCTCTTTTGCATGAAGGATCTGTTACGGGGACTATCTTGCATGACGCAGATTTACATTTTTCTTTTCTGCGTCGTTTTCCGGAATTTCTTCGGAAGCGAGAGCGTTTATTTTTACCTCTTTTGCCAATTGTTCCGGAAACGTTTGATTTGAGTCGTTTTGATGTTGTTATTAGTAGCGCTTCGGCTTTTGCCAAGGGTGTAGTAACTCGTCCCGGAACCATGCACGTTTGTTACTGTCATTCACCGACAAGATATCTCTGGGATTGGTACCCGTATATTTTAGAGGAATTTGGCGGACGGAAAATAAAACATGCTTTCTTGTTAATTTTGTTGCATTATTTGCGTCTTTGGGATCAAGCTGCTGCGCGGCGCGTGGATTATTTTGTTGCTAATTCCAAAGCCACCGCGGGTCGTATTAAAAAATATTATGGTAGGGATTCGGATGTGATTTATCCTCCGATTGATATTAATAAATATAAACCCACAAAAGAAAACAAAGGATACTTTCTGATAGTTTCCCGCCTAGCTCCGTATAAAAAAATAGAAACCGCGATACATGCTTTTAATAAGTTAGAGTTACCGCTTGTAATTGTAGGAGAAGGACGTGATCGGGCCAGATTGGAAAGTATCGCCGGACCAAAGATATCTTTTAAAGGATTTGTAACTGACGAGATGTTGCCGGATTTATATGCCGGCGCACGAGCGGTGATTTTTCCAGGGGAAGATGATTTCGGTATTGTGCCTGTTGAAGCGATGGCATCGGGTAAGCCGGTTATCGCTCTCAGGCGAGGTGGGGCTTTGGAAACTATTATTGAAGGTGTTACCGGTGAATTCTTTGATGAATCTCATGAAGCCATATTAGCGGAATCTATTCGGCAGTTTTTAGAAAAAGAAAATTCCTATGATTGCAATGTGATCAGAAAACAGGCGGAAAAATTTTCAGAAGAAATGTTTAAAAATAAGCTTGATGAATTTGTACAAAAGAAGTGGGGAGAATGGGAAAAGGGGTAAATTATTAAAATATTATTGTATTGAGCGAGCGCTCCGGATAATGGCGGACTGCGCCATTATCCTCGCTCTGCACGCTTTTTGTTTTTACAAAAAGTCGTGAGGTCGCTCAACATAATAATATTTTAATAATTTTTGTGGGGTGGTGCGGTTAGTAGACGCGTTGACAGAAAATAATACCTAAATTACATTTGAAATGAGGTTTGTTCATTCCATCTGAGACATAATCGTTTCCGGGGAACGGAGAGTGCTTGTTGTGCGTTGGACGCGCGGCGTGTGCTTCTGCCGCCCGGGGGACTTGTTGAACCTTGTGGCCTTTCGCTACTCTCTGTGCTCTTTGTGAGCTGGCCCGGTTCCCATCGGCGAATTTTTCTTGGTACTGCCGAACTTCCCCCATTCCGTCCGTGTTGCGATGTGTTTCGTTCGCGCTCTCCGTTCCCCCTTTTTTCTTCTTCTCCCGAGCGCTGCCGCCCCCCCCATGTAGCACGTTGCTACTTGGGGGTTTTTCTTGTTTTTTGGACAGATTTATGGCAGAGTAAATTATCGTTATGAGCGCACTTCTAGATCGTTTTTTCGCGCGTGACGCGGCAAAATTGGCAAAAATCAAGACTATTGCCGATAAAGTTTTAGCGTTGGAAGAAACTACAAAAAATCTTTCGGATAACGAACTTCCAAGTCAGTTACAAAAATTACGGGATCAAGTAAAGGAAAAATCATCAGATGAGTTGCTTCCTGAAACTTTTGCTATTGTTCGTGAAACAGCTCGCAGAGTACTTGGCGAGCATCCTTTTCCTGTGCAAGTTATGGGAGGAATTATTTTACATCAAGGCAGTATCGCGGAAATGAAAACGGGTGAGGGAAAGACGTTGGTCTCTACTATGCCAATGGTTTTAAACGCGATTCTTGGCAAAGGAGCACACTTGGTAACTGCGAATGAATACTTGGCCAAGCGTGACGCTGAGTGGATGGGAAAAATATATCATGCCCTGGGGTTAACTGTGGGCGTAACATTGCACGGACAGACAGCGCTTGAAAAAAAGCAGGCATATGGTGCAGACATTACGTATGGCACAAACAACGAATTTGGATTTGATTATCTGCGAGATAACATGACATATCGTTTGGAAGAAAAAGCACAGAGAGAACTTTCCTTCGCAATTGTTGATGAGGTTGATTCTATTTTAATCGATGAAGCGCGTACTCCTTTGATTATTTCTGCGCCGGACGAAGAGTCTAGTAAGCAATATTCGGAATTTGCACGGATTGCTCCGCAACTGGAAAAAGGGAAGGACTACGAAGTGGATGAAAAAGAACGTGCCGCGACTTTAACTGATGAAGGTATTACCAAAGTTGAAAAGATTCTTGGTATTGATAATCTTTATGGCTCCGGTGAAGTAAAAGTCGTTCATCATTTGGAGCAAGCGCTTCGGGCAATGGCGCTTTATAAGCGCGATGTCGATTATGTTGTTAAAGAAGGAGAGGTAATGATTGTTGACTCGTTTACCGGAAGGTTGATGCCGGGGCGTCGTTATTCGGAAGGCCTGCATCAGGCGATTGAAGCGAAAGAAAATGTAAAAGTTCAACAAGAAAGTCGTACATTGGCCACTATTACCTTCCAGAATTATTTTCGTTTGTATAAAAAATTAGCCGGTATGACCGGTACGGCAAAAACTTCCGAGGAAGAATTTCAGAAAGTTTATAATCTTGATGTTTTGGTTGTACCAACAAACAAAAATCTTATTAGAAAAGATGCTCCGGATCGTATTTATCGTACGGAAATCGGAAAGTTTCGTAATGTAGTAAATGAAATAAAAGAACGTACGGAAAAAGGTCAGCCAGTTTTGGTTGGTACTGTGGCAATAGAAAAGTCAGAGTTTTTAAGTAACATGCTTAAACGTGAAGGCGTGAAACATGAAGTGCTGAATGCCAAAAATCATGCTCGGGAGGCGGAAATTGTTTCTCAGGCCGGACAGAAAAACGCCGTTACAATCTCTACAAACATGGCGGGTCGTGGTACAGACATTAAACTGGGAGAAGGTGTGCGAGAGGTTGGTGGGTTGCATATTATAGGAACGGAGCGTCACGAAGCGCGTCGTATAGACAATCAATTGCGTGGTCGAGCCGGTCGTCAGGGAGACCCGGGTAGTTCGCAATTTTTCATTTCTGCAGAAGATGATGTGATGCGAATTTTCGGCGCAGATCGGATGAAAAATTTACTGACACGTTTCAATATTCCGGAAGATGAACCAATTGAAAGCAAGATGGTTTCCAAAGCGGTTGAATCCGCGCAAGCAAGAGTGGAAGGATTCTATTTTGACTCCAGAAAACAAGTTTTGGATTACGACGATGTGATGAATAAACAACGCGAAGCGTTTTACCGTTTGCGTAATAATATTTTGGAGACGCAGACAGCAAACGAGAAATTGCGTAGCGAGGTTTCAAATATACTTTCTGAAACGTTAAACGATGTTGTAAATACTGCGCTTATTGCTCCACCGCCCGAAGATGTTGGAGAACATAGTGCTGAAACAGAAGTGCGGAAAGCAATTGAACGGCTGATTAATTTGAAAGAGGAAGAGTGGCAGGAAATCCAAAAAGCCATTCCCGTGGATTTTTCAAAAGGAATCAATGATAACCTTAAAGAGATTTTGAGAAAGTTTGTGGAGAGGCATTATGACGAACAAGAAATACGTGCCCAAAAAGATCCGGCTTTTTATGATGTTGTTCGCAGTATTTTGTTGCGTGCCTTGGATATGCTTTGGACGGATCATTTAGACACAATGGAATATTTAAGAACTGGTATTGGTTTGCGTGGTTATGGGCAGCGTGATCCGCTTGTTGAATACAGAAGAGAAGGACATCAGCTTTTCCTAAATTTAATGGCGAGTTTTAGACAAGAGGCAGCGGCAGCTATTTTCCATTTGGATATTCATCCACAAGCACATCCTCAACAAGAAAATTTCAATCAACCGCAAATAGTGATGTCTCATCCCGAAGCGGCAAGGCCGATCGCCGTTCCAGAAAATGCTATGGGTGATTCTGCTCAACCAAAAATTGCATCAACAACACTGCTTGGCGCGACACCGGCGAGAAAAAAAGATTTGATTGGCCGAAATGACCTGTGTCCATGTGGCTCCGGAAAAAAATACAAAAAGTGCGGCATGTTGGATACTGAGGAGCATAAAAAATTGATGGCGCAAAAGTAGTTAGAAATGGATACGTCGAAATCTCTTCAAATTGCTAAACAATTTATTGGGAAAGAGGTTGAGATTGTTATAGATAGGCCAAAGGGCAGTCGTCATCCAAAACTTGGTTTTCTGTATGAAGTAAATTATGGTTATGTTCCAAATACAATAGCTCCAGACGGAAGTGGTCTGGATGCCTACTATCTTGGAAAAGATGAGCCGCTGAAAGTGACAAAAGGGATAGCAATGGCAATTGTGCATCGACTTCGTGATGACGATGATAAGATCGTTGTTTTTTCAAAAGATGTGAACATGACGGATGAGGAAATTGAAAAAGCGATATCGTTTCAAGAAAAATATTTTGAGCATAGAATTATAAGGAACGGTAATTAATTTCTAATTAATAAAAAGTAATGTCTGATATTATCGAAATAGCAAAACCGGCGCACGACTTAAAACGTGGAGTCGATTTTATTGGTGTCAATGTGGTTTTTATGTGCCACGACGGAAATGGCAGGATTTTGCTGCACAAGCGAAGCAATAAATGCAGAGACGAACACGGTACGTGGGATTGCGGCGGCGGAGCGGTTGAATTTGGTGAGGCCCTAGAGGATGCCGTAAGAAGAGAAATAAAAGAAGAATACGGAGCGGATGTGGAAGATTTGCAGTTTATAAATCACGAAAACGTAGTAAGAATGAATGGGGATGTAAGGACTCATTGGATGGCCATGCGTTTCTCGGCAAAAGTTGATCCGGAAAAAGTTGTTAATGGGGATCCTGAAAAAATAGATGAGATAGGATGGTTTGAAGTTGATAATATGCCAGTGCCGCTGCATTCTATTTTTGGCAAAACAATTGAATTGGTAAAAAGTATTATCGTAAAAAAATAGATCAAAGAAGTCTTTGCGAGCCATCAAACATTATCAAATGGTCGAGGCGCGGCAATCTCCACGAACGAAACAGTAGTATGTGCTTACAAGTGCAGATGTCTTAAATTGGAGATTGCTTCGGTGTTGATGCGCCTCGCAAAGACACGGCTTTTACCGAAAGGATCAAACCATCGAACCGAACTTGACATAAATACTACTATATTATATAAAGAGTAGTTCTTGGATTCCGACCGTTCATTCCAAAGAAAGGGACTATTCATGTCCACTCAAACAGCAACGGTGTTGTGGGTTATCTTTGTGGTTGTTGTTGTCGTTGCTCAGCTTGTTAGGTTTTTCTTTTTCCGGCCGAAGCCGGCGGCATACTTGCTGATTGCGGCACAGAGCGAACTCGCGCGATTGAGAGACGGTTCTCAGTCGTATTGGAGGCCAATTCAAATCGACGAGGCCTTGAATGCGGGGTGGTCGCTCTCGGACATCGGTACGATCGGAGAGGAGTTGGTGGAATTCCGATGTGGTAAAAGTAAAAGGATTTACGTGCAGAAAGAACTGGTCGCATACCAGAGCGGAGAGGACGTGGATATCGCGGATTTGATCGCCTTCATGCGTGAGGAAAAAATCCAACCGGAGGATGTCGGTGCAAGTAAGCAAGAGCTCGAGGCCTATTTGCATGATGAAATCAAAAAGTCCTTGTTGGAGCTCTTTGGTTCACTGCGAATCGCGGCCGCGGCAGATCTTGTTCAGTATGTATATCTGGATCCTGACAAGGCCTGTGCTGTGCTCTCTGGGGGGATACGATTCGGCAACGTATCTTGGGAAGAACTAGGGACGACTCAGGAAGAGCTCGATTCCTTGTGTAAGAAAGCTTGGCTCAATCAGGCGAAGCTTTGGTGGAAGCGCTGTAGGGAAAGTGTCGAAGGTGGTTCTTTCTACAGCGTCCTCAACTTCTCTGTGATGTTCGGGAAGCTAAGGAGGGCGGGGGCTGGTGTAGTTGATCTCGGCATTTCGATAGCCGACTTGGGTGTTCTGGCACGCAAGAACTATCTACTCTTGGCCAAGGATACCTTGGAGACGCTTCGGCAGCGGATCTGGTTTCTGCCGATAGACGGGCACTACACGCACATGGGCAAAGACGTAGTCTTGCCCGGTGATCCCGAGCATTACGTTCGACTGCTGCGAAAGCAACTGACGAAAGCCAAGGCATCTCTCGAAGATGTCGGCTCCAGCCAGGAGGAGGTTGATTCCCTGATGTTCCCGGCATACTTTTACTCCGCGCAGTTCCTGCTTTTCACATCGCGGAAATTAGCCAGGAGCCGACCTCAGAGCGAATCGACGGTTCGGGAAATTTCCCGCAACGTCGCTGCTGTACGCACTTTCCTCGAGAGAATGGGGAAGCAGCCGGAAGAAATCGGGACTTCCGAAGAAGAGCTTCAAGCTATCGCTTCGGTTCTCGCCGCCTGCTGAGTTTTGTTCTGTCGTCTTGCCCCACCGTGGATTTCACGGTGGGTTTTTTATTTTGCAAACTAAAGTTGACTTTGACGAATAAAAAGCGTTAAGTAATTTATATGTATATTGAAGATTTAGAAAAAAGTGATCCGGAAGTTTTTGCTGCCGTTTTGGGAGAAAAAAATCGTCAAAAAGATGGAATAGAGTTAATTGCCTCGGAGAACTATGTTTCTCCGTCTGTTTTAGCCGCTCTAGGAAGCCACCTTACAAACAAATATGCCGAGGGTTTTCCTGGGAGACGTTATTATGGTGGACAGGAGTTTACAGATGCTGTTGAACTGCTGGCAATCGAGAGAGCAAAAAAATTGTTTAGATGTGATCATGCCAACGTTCAACCATTATCGGGCGCGCCGGCAAATATCGCGGTTTATTTTTCTTGGCTGGAACCAGGTGACGCGGTAATGGGGATGGATCTTTCTCATGGCGGACACTTAACACACGGCAGTCCGGTAACGTACATGACAAAAATATTTAAGTTTGCACGTTACAAAATGAAAGATCCGGAAACAGGAGAGATTGATTACGATGAAATGTTGAAAGTTGCCAAACAAGAAAAAGTTAAAATAATTTTAGCCGGTTTTTCGGCTTACCCCCGCGAATTAGATTATGCAAAAATGAAAGCAATCGCGGACGAAGTGGGGGCAATCACTATGGCTGATATGGCACACGTGGCGGGATTGATTGCCGCTGGCGAATTAAAAAATCCGTTTGATTTTGGTTTTAATGTAGTGACTACAACAACGCACAAAACGTTGCGCGGTCCGCGTGGTGGCATGATTATGTCACGTGGCGTAGTTTCAAATCCTCTTAAAGCGGTTGAAAAAACAGTGGAAAATTTACCGACTTTAATTGATCGTAGTGTTTTTCCTGGTTTCCAAGGTGGGCCACATATGAATAATATTGCAGCGATAGCAGTGGCTTTGGGAGAAGCAGGGCGGCCTGAGTACAAGATTTATGCCAAGCAAATAATTGCCAATGCAAAAAAGATGGCAGAACATTTAATGGCGAATGGGTGCAAGCTAGTTACCAACGGTACAGACAATCACATGATGGTTGTCGATTGTGTGCGTTCGTTTAATTTAAATGGTAAAGAAGTGCAGCATATTTTGGATGAAATTGGCATTAGCGCCAGCAAAAGTTCTGTTCCGGATGATCAGCTACCTCCATTTTCTCCGAGCGGATTGCGCTTAGGTACGCCGGCTGTTACTACGCGCGGCATGAAAGAAGAAGATATTGTTCGCTTAACGGATTTCATGCTTGACGCAATTAGAAATCATACTGATGAAACTAAAATGGGCAAAATCAAACAAGAAGTTAAGGAATTCTGTCGATCCTTCCCACTTCCGGGGTTTTAGGGTATAGTATCTCCTTATGAAATCTGTGGTTTTAGACGGTCGTTTATTGGCTGGAAAAATTGAAAAACAGCTTGTTAAGCGTGTAAAAATGTTAAACAAGAATGGTGTTACACCGGGCATGGCGGTTATCTTGCTAAAAAACGATCAGGCGAGTGAGATATTTGTGAAAAATAAGGTAAATACAGCTGCCAAAATCGGAATAAGGACAATAGTGGAAAAATTAGATAAAAAAGACTTTTTAACTAAAGCAACAGAGCTTATTGAAAAATGGAACGTTGATCCGAGTATTCATGGAGTCGTTATTCAACTTCCCAAAAATAATCCGAAATCTCTTGGTGAAGCGGTAAGAAGCGTTATGCCAGTAAAGGATGTGGACTGTTTGCATCCGGAAAATATCGGGCTTTTGTCTTTGAGTATTCCAAGATTTTTGCCACCGACCCCTGCCGGTATCCAAAAGTTGCTTATTGCAAACAAGATAAAGATAGAAGGAAAAAATGTTGTTATTGTTGGACGAGGTAATTTGGTTGGAAGACCACTGGCGTTGACTCTTTTGCAAAAAGACAAAAATAGTAACGCGACTGTGACTGTTTGTCATCGCCATACTGTTGATTTGGCCAAACACACAAAGAATGCTGATATTTTAGTGGTTGCAATTGGTCAGCCGGAATTTATTACCGGTAAATACATTAAAAAAGGCGGGGTAGTTATTGATGTCGGTTCACACAAGATTGGCGACAAATGGTGTGGAGATATCAAACATTCCGAAGCGGACAAGATTGCCGGCGCGATATCGCCTGTGCCAGGAGGCATTGGTCCAATGACGGTAATTATGCTTTTGCAAAATGTTATTATCGCAGCAGAAAGAAAAATTGCCTAAGACAGATAAAGATCAATTTACTGTTAGTACCTCAGGCGATTCACTTCGCTTGGGAGAATTAAATATTCCGCACGGTAAAATTAAAACGCCGTGTTTTATGTCGATTGCGACGCGTGGGGCCGTGCGTGTCGCGCCATTTTCCGTTCTTAAAAATCTTGGCGCGGAAATTATTCTGAGTAACACCTATCACCTTTTAACGCGTCCTGGTTTGGATCTTATCAAAAAGATGGGTGGGTTACATCGTTTTATCGGTTGGGACGGACCAATAATAACGGATAGCGGAGGATTCCAAGTTTTCAGTTTGGCAAAAAATAGAATTGTAAATGACGACGGCGTCTGTTTTAGATCCGTGGTAGACGGACAGGAAATTTTATTAACGCCGGAATCTGTTGTTGAAGCGCAACACGGATTTGGTTCTGATATTTCTATGGTTTTGGATGAGGTATGTGCTTTGCCAAGTCCTGATGAAGAAATAAAAAAGGCAATGGAGAGGACGACGAAGTGGGCGGAGCGGGCGAAGGATAAATTTTTGAGCATTCAGGAAGAGTCCAATATTAGGCCACTTCTTTTTGCTATTGTGCAGGGTGGCACAAACGAAAAAATGCGCCATCAGTCTGCTGCCGATCTTGTTGATATTGGATTTGATGGTTACGCGATTGGCGGGCTTTCGGTTGGAGAATCAAGCGAAGATATGTATAAAATAATTTCTGCTGTTACGCCCTTACTGCCAGAAGGGAAACCGCGTTATCTTATGGGAGTGGGGCAACCGGAAGATATTGTTGAAGCAGTGCGAAGAGGTGTGGACATGTTTGATTGTGTTTTGCCGACCAGGAATGCCAGACATGGTCTTTTGTATACAAAATTAAACGAGGATTATTTGCAGGATATTCTTAGAAAGCCATTAGTAGAGAAGGTGGATGGGGCGATACTGTATGGAAAAATAAAAATAAAAAACAATCAATTTTTGTCGGACAGTAGCCCCGTTAATGCCGAATGTGAACTTTTGCGTGGCGTTAGTGTAGCGTATTTGCGCCATCTTTTTATGATTAATGAACCGATGGCTTTGTATTTGGCTACGGTAAATAATTTGTGGTTTTATCTACGATTAATGGAAAAGATTAGAAAAATAATTGCTGGATAGTTATTTGTGAAAAATTCTCTTCACTTTGAAAAATACTAGGTGTAGTATTCGTTTATGCCCAGTAATACAACTTCCAATTTATTAAATAATACAAGTTACATGTTAAGTGGAAAAGTTATAAAAAAACAAAAAGTTTCAATCTTATTGCTTGTCAGTTTTGAGCGAATTGCATTCGCTCAAATTGGAAGTTGATATACTGGGTATGGGATTTTTAGATTTCCTTTTAGGCAGAAGATCATCATCTGGCGACGAGCTTGATGCGGAGATAGAAAAAGAGCGTAAAACATACGGTAATTTATATTCTGGTGGAGCCGGGCGTGTGGATCGTGACTTGGATGATTCTGAAGAAAGGGAGGTTGAAAAAAGTAATCCAAATTTGGAGAGAAATATTTCTCATCTGCAAGATGACTTGCTTGGCGTTGAAAGACGAGCTCGCAGCTTACATATTTATGACAACAAGGTAAAAAGAAAGATTGGAAAAGTAGAAAACTTGATAGGCGGAATGAGTGATGCGAATAATCCACGTACACAGAATGCCAGGTTGCGTACGGGTTTGAAAAAAAGTTATAGAAAAATTAAAGAGGAAAACGATCAACGTTTGGAAAAATTGCGCAGTGGCGGAGCATCAGATCGCCGCATAAGAGAAGAGGAAAGAAAAGTTGATAAAATAAGAAAGAGTATGAGTTCCATGTATCGTCGTTCCGGAGGATCGGGAATGTTAAAGTAAACATCTGGAAGAGAGAACCAAGGTTCTTCCTTCTACATTTATAGTAAACTTTGACCAAAGGGGCAAAAATCAATACACTTCGGCTATGCCTGCTAAATCACTTGATCAGATAATTTCCCTCGCAAAACGTCGCGGATTTATTTTTCAGTCCTCTGATATTTATGGCGGCGCAGCAGCTTCCTACGACTATGGTCCGCTCGGTGTTGAACTGAAGAACAATATAAAAAAATATTGGTGGAAAACAATGACGCGCGATTACGAAAATATTGTTGGCATCGATTCCGCAATAATGATGCATCCAAAAGTATGGGAGGCATCAGGACATGTTAGTAATTTCACGGATCCCCTGGTTGAATGTCAAAAATGCCATAAGCGTTTTCGCGCTGATCATCTTTTGGGTGATGAGGAATATATGGAAAATAAAGATAATGTCGAAGAAATGAAGAATATTTTGGCGGAAAAAGGATGTCCTGGTTGTGGCTCTAAGGGGAGTTTTTCAGAACCAAGACAATTTAATTTGATGTTTACCACGCGTCTTGGAGCCGTGGAAAATGAAGGATCATTAGTTTATTTGCGTCCGGAAACAGCGCAGGGTATTTATGTTAACGCGCAACTGGTTGCAAATGCGATGCGTTTAAAAGTGCCATTTGGCATTGCTCAGATTGGTAAAGCTTTTCGTAACGAAGTAACTCCCGGTAATTTTACGTTTCGAACTGTGGAATTTGAACAAATGGAGATGCAGTATTTTATTAAAGAGGAACAGGCGGCTGAGGCATTTGAAGAATGGAAAAAAAGGCGTTCAGACTGGTATTCCAAGCTTGGATTTTCTGAGGATGTTGTGCGTTTTCATGAGCATGAAAAAGGTGAGCTAGCGCATTATGCCAAAGCGGCGTTTGATATCCAATATAAAATGCCTTTTGGTTGGCAAGAAATCGAGGGGATACATAATCGTGGAAACTGGGATCTAACCAGACACAGTGAATTTTCTGGAAAAGACTTGTCTTTTTTTGACGAGCAAACAAAAGAGAAATTTCTTCCGTGGATTATCGAAACTTCAGTAGGAGCCGATCGTTTAACTCTGGCTGTTTTAGCAAACGTGCTGGAAGAGGAAAATGTTGAGGGTGAACAGCGGATGATTCTGCATTTGCCTCGTATTATTGTGCCGGTACAAATAGCAGTGTTTCCTTTACTTACAAACAATGAAGCGCTTGTTTCTAAAGCAAGAGAAATTGCTACGGATTTGCGTAAAGAGTATCGGATACAATATGACGAGAATGGTTCAATCGGAAAGCGCTATCGCAGACAAGATGAAATTGGTACACCATTTTGTGTAACGATTGACCATGAAACGTTGGAAGATTTAGCCGTTACAGTTCGCGAACGTGACACCATGAAACAACAAAGAATAAAAATCACGGATTTAAACTCTTATTTTGCGAAGGAATATAAAGAAAATCTATGAATCATTCTTTGTTTGATATTCATCAAGATGAAACTCGGTCGGGTTTGCGTTTGATAGCTTTACCAATGAAGGGGACAGGCGCGGTTACGGTAATGGCTTTTGTTGGAACCGGTTCTCGCTATGAAGGACTAGAGGATGCCGGAGTTTCTCATTTTCTTGAGCATCTTTTCTTTAAGGGCTCAAAGAAACGTCCTTCCACGTTATTAATTTCTGAGGCATTAGATGAAATAGGTGGAGAATTTAACGCGTTTACTTCGAAAGAAACTACTGCTTTTTATGCAAAGGGGGATGCGCAACATACCAAACTGATTATTGATGTTTTGGGGGATATGCTAACAAATCCCTTGTTTGATCCAAAAGAGATCAATCGTGAACGTGGTGTTGTAATTGAAGAAATGAATATGTATGAGGATACGCCACAAGAAATGGTGGGAGAGCAGTTTGAGCGGCAACTTTTTGGAGAACATGAGCTAGGCAGAAAAATTATTGGCACAAAAGATATAATCAGTTCGATTTCGCGTAAAAGAATTCTTGAATATCGCAAAAGACAATATGGTGCCAGCAATGTTGTTGTTTGTATTGCCGGAAACATCGATCCTCAAAAAGGAATAAAAATGCTCAAGAACCAATTTAGGGAATTGCCGGAAACTCAACCACAAAAAGCAAGAGAGTTTAATGATTTTTGGGGAAGTGAAAGGATTTCTATTAAAAATAAGAAAACTGATCAAGCGCATATGATCATTGGCGGACGGGGTGTTTCTTTAGTCCATGAAGACAGGTGTGCCACGGATCTTTTGGCGACAATTTTGGGTGGAAGTATGTCGAGCCGTTTATTTATCGAAGTGCGAGAAAGAAGAGGACTGGCTTACTCTGTTCACACAATGGCAGAACATTTTATGGACACGGGGTATATTGCTACGCAAATTGGTGTCGATCCAACGAATGACAAAAAAGCGACCGTGGTAATTTTAAATGAATATAAAAAGATTCGTGAAAAATTAGTTGGTAAAGATGAACTACGTAAAGCAAAAGAAAACATTAAGGGGCGTTTGCTGATCAGATTAGAATCATCAAGCGCAGTGGCGCAATTTATCGGTGGTCAAATGATGTTATCCGGGCGTATTCTATCATTAAGTGAAGTAATGAAAAATTTTGATGCTGTAACAGCGGAGGATGTGCGTCGTGTGGCGCGGAAGTATCTTGATCCGGAAAATCTGCGTATTTCCGCGATCTCACCAAGTGCGATTGATGGGGAATTAGAAAATATTCTTAACAAAAACTCATGAGAAACACATCTTTTACGACAATAGATATTTCCGCTAATACTTTGATAAGAATTGGCTTGTTTATTTTAGCGATATGGTTTGTTTGGTTTATTAGAGATATATTGCTAGTTTTGCTTGTTTCCGTGCTTATCGCGTCCGCTTTGGAACCGCTTGTCACAAAAATGCAGAGATTCCATATACCACGCGCTATATCTGTTTTGGCTGTTTATGTCGTGCTAGTATCTTTCCTTGTATTAGCTGTAACTCTGCTAGTTCCTCCGCTTACAGCAGAAATTCAAGGTCTAACTGATAATCTCCCGGGAATATATAGCCAGCTAATGATAATGTTTGGTAAGGCGGGAGTTGTGGTTGGACAAGCGGATATATTGCCTTCTTTGCAAAAAGGACTTTTGAATATGGGACAATTTTTGACGCAGACTACAAGCGGAATTTTTGCGACGACGCGTTCTGTTTTCGGCAGTATTTTTTCGATTATTTTTACGTTTGTCATATCTTTTTATTTGGTTATTTCCAGAGATAGTCTTTACTCGTTTATTCGTTCAATTGTTCCCATTGAACATCAGCCATACACAATAAATCTGATAAAAAAATCACAAGATAAAATTGGCAGATGGTTGATTGCGCAGGTTATATTGGGGGCGCTTGTTAGTGCTATGGCCTTTCTTGTTTTGTGGCTTTTGGGTGTCCCGTATCCGTTGGCAATCATAATATTAGTGTTTTTTGCCGAGTTTGTGCCTGTTATCGGCCCTACTATTTCAGCCATTCCAGCCGTTTTGTTAGCATTCACAAATTCTTTTTGGCTAGGAATTATTGTTCTTGTAATGTTCCTAGTTATTCATCAAATTGAAGCAAACGTTTTGGTACCCAATATTATGCGTCGCGCCGTAGGATTAAATCCTTTGACGACAATTATTGCAGTCCTAATCGGCGCAAAAATGGCGGGTATTGTTGGTGTTGTGCTTGCTGTGCCGATCGCGACGATAATATCACTTTTTATCACAGATTTTTTACCGGGGGATAAAGAAGAACTGGCCGCCTAAGATTCGGCTTTCACTGCAAATTAAAAAGTAACCCATACTCCTCTTATGGAAAGATTCGCAATTACCACTCCTATTTATTACGCCAATGGCCAACCGCACATTGGTCATGCTTATACGACCGTTGCGGCCGATGTGTTGTCACGACTTAATAAAAAAAATGGTCGAGATGTATTTTTTCTTACAGGTACTGATGAACATGGAGCAAAGGTAGCGGACACGGCCGCAAATGTTGGAAAAGAACCGCAGAAGTTTGTGGATGAAATTGCGCAAAGCTTTAAAGATTGTTGGGAAAAATTAGATATAAAATATTCTGATTTTATCAGGACAACAGATAAGAGGCACGAACTTGGTGTGCAACTTGCATTGAACAAATTAAAAGAGTCGGGGGTGATTTATGAGAAAACTTATTCCGGACTATATTGTACCGGCTGCGAGGCGTTCGTAACTGAAAAAGATTTGGACGAGAATGGATTAGAACCGTTACATCAAAAAAAGCCGATTGTTGTTGAAGAAAAAAATTGGTTTTTCAAATTAGAAAAATTTTTACCGGAAATAAAAAAAGCGTTTGAAGAAGATAGAATATCGATTTTGCCGAGTGAGAGAAAAAACGAAGTACTTGGTCTTTTCCAGCAGGGATTAGAAGATTTTTCTGTTTCTCGCTCCAAGGAAAGATTGAAGTGGGGAATATCTTTGCCTTTTGACGATTCTCAGGTGGCTTACGTGTGGATTGATGCTCTTTTGAATTATGTAACAGCTCTTGGTTACGGTTCAGACAACGAAGAGCTGCTGAAGAAATTCTGGCCGGTGGATACGCAGGCGATAGGATTGGATATTTTGAAATTTCACGCTGTCTATTGGCCAGCAATGTTGATGGCGCTTGGTTTGGAATTGCCGAAACAGTTGTTAGTTAACGGATATTTTACAATCAATAGCCAAAAAATGAGCAAGTCACTGGGTAATGTTATTGATCCCAATGTTCTTGTTGATGAATTTGGTTCAGATGCGACGCGTTATCTTTTGCTGTCTGCTTTTCCTTATGGAAATTCGGGAGATATCGATGTACAGAATTTTGAAAAAAAGTATAACGAACTGGCTAATACAATAGGGAATCTTGTACGAAGAACGTTCAATTTAGCGGAGAAATATGGAATAAAATACGAGAGAGTTTCCAATGATTTGCTAGAATTATATCCACAGCTAGAAAATAGAAAAGAAAATATTTTAGAGGCGCTTATGAAGTTAATTCGAGACCAGACACAGGAATTGAATATAGGAATTGATAGTGAAGCTCCCTGGAAAGAAGCTGATGAAACAAAAAGGAATGAGATTGTTTCAAGATATTTGGTGAAGGTTTTTGTGTTAGCTGATTTATTGGAACCGGTTATGCCAAAAACTGCGTTGGCTATTTATAATTCCGTAGATGAGAGCGGAAAGATCACTAACCCTCCAATTTTGTTTCCCAAAAAAGCGTAACGGAGAAAAATGATTGATTCTCACTGCCACCTTGATTTAGAGCAATACGATCTCGATCGGGTAAAAGTTGTAGAGCGAGCAGTGCTGGCTGGTGTGAACACAATTATTAATCCAGGCGCGGATTGTATTGATTTTGAAAAGCCGGTGAAAATAGCGGAACAATTCGAAAATGTATATGCGGCGATTGGTGTTCATCCTGAAGGAATAAAAGATATTACAGAAGATTTTTGGATACGCTTTAGTGAATTACTGAAACATCCGAAAGTGGTTGCGATAGGAGAGGTTGGGTTAGAAAAGTCTGATTATCTACCATCGCTGAAAGAACAGACAATGGTTTTACGTAGGTTTATTGAAACAGCTAATAAGCAAAATAAGCCGCTGATTTTTCATGTGCGTGACACACACGAGGAATTTCAAAAGTTGCTGATTTCGATGAGCGAAAAGGTAACAGGGGTGATGCACTGTTTTACTGGGACTTTAGAAGAAGCAAAATTTTATTTGGAGCATGGATTATATATATCTATTGCGGGAATGCTTACGTTTCCTAAATCGGATGAGCTGTGTGCAATAGTGAAAGAATTACCCTTGGAGAGTATATTAATAGAAACAGACGCACCATTTTTGGCGCCACAAATCGTACGCGGTCAGCGGAATGAACCAGCTTATGTTGTTGAGATAGCCAAAAAAATAGCAGAAATTAAGGGGATATCGTTTGAGGAAGTGGCGCAAACGACAGAAGAAAGCGCTAAAAAATTGTTTACTATATAATATTAATATGAAAAATAAAATGTATATAATTATCCCAATAGTTTTAGTAGTTTTAGTGAGTATATGTTGGTATGCAGTAAAAAACGTAAATAGTTCCAAAAAACAGGAAGTATCTTCATGCCCTATTTTTTTAAACGGGCCAGATCAATGTTTGAACAAGGTATCTAAAATTAATAGCATCGCCAAGAATGCAAAAGGCGGTGCTGTTGTTGTCGCGGATGATGGTTCACTGATTTACTTGAAAAATGTTGTTGCTTGGCCTGAAAATATGTTGGGAAAAAAAGTGTCAGTGACTGGTCTATTGAAGAAAGAACAGTATTTACCAGTAGCGACTACTGATTTGAATGGAGCCGTCTCGCAAGGTGCAACTGAAAAACAACTGGATTTGGTTTTAGAAGATGCGAAATTTGAACTCTCAAAATAGCCAGCTTGTAATGGGGAAGCATAAAACAACCAACATTAGTCAGTGTCTTTGGGGAGAGATAACTATTTCTTCTACTTTTTGAAATTTTTCAGGTCGTCTTGTAATTTGGCCATACCTTCTGGGCCTTCTTGCATTCTTTTCTCAATGGTATCGCGCATTGATTGCGGGATCATTTCCATCAGACCTTGCATTAAATCTTCCGGTTGAACTTCGCTATGGCCAAGTTCTTTTGCTTTATTTTCTGCAGCAGAGCGAAGTTTGCTCTTTACCGGGCCTAACATCAATTTTGGTCCCGGGAACTGGGATATTGCCTGTTCCAGCGTATCCTCCGCCTGTTTGTTCCAGGGGATTTGTTCATTTGATTTGCCGATTCCAAACATGGTCTTAATACTACCAGTTTTATCGGAGGGTGTATAGTTGGTTTATGGGAAATTTGTTCACAAAACACGCCAAGAAGCGTATGAGCCAGCGTGGGGTCGGTACTAGCCGAATGACCTCCGCTTTACGCGGAACTTCGCGTTATCAGGGTAAAGGTGTCTATAAGTCTGAAATTGAACGGAATGGTATTAAATATGTTGTTGTGTATAAGAGAGAGGGCGGTAAGAAGATCGTCATCTCCACATGGAGAAAATAGTGGTAAACTTAGATCTTTTTGACGCGCAACTACAAAAAGCATTAAAGGCCGAGGCACCATTGGCAGCGCGGATGCGTCCGCAAAAATTAGAGGAATTTGTTGGGCAAGAAGAAATTTTGGGCAAGAATGCTCTTTTGCGAAAAGCAGTAGAAACCGGAAAAGTCGGGTCATTAATTTTGTATGGTCCTCCAGGGTCGGGCAAAACAACGATTGCGGAAATTATCGCACATAGAATGAATGCTTATTTCGAGCCGGTAAGCGCTGTAACTGCCGGAACGGCGGAACTTCGGCAGGTTATTGATAGCGCTAAAAAAAGAAGAAAAATTGAAGAGCAGAGAACCGTCGTGGTTGTAGACGAAATTCATCGTTTTAATAAAGCACAGCAGGATGTGCTTTTGCCGCATGTAGAAGATGGCACGATTACTTTAATTGGCGTAACAACAGAAAACCCATATTTTGAGGTAATCAAGGCGCTTGTCTCACGTTCACAGATTTATCAGTTATCACCACTCTCTGAAGAAAGTGTAAAACAGATTATTCAGAGAGCGCTGGAAAATGAAGAGCGGGGATTGGGGAAACAACGATTGAAAATCCAACCCAAGGCGCATGACCACTTGGCCCAAATGGCCGGTGGAGACGCAAGAACAGCATTAAATGCTTTGGAGCTGGCTGCTGTTACAAAAAAGATTGGGGCGACAATAACATTGAAAGAAGTAGAAGATGCTATTCAAACACGTGCTTTCAAGTACGATGCCAAAGGTGATGAACACTTCGATACTATTTCTGCTTTTATAAAAAGTATGCGCGGTAGTGATCCGGATGCGGCACTTTTTTGGTTGCATAAAATGTTGATGGCAGGGGAAGATCCGGAATTTATCGCGCGGCGCATGATTATTTTCGCTTCTGAGGATATTGGCAATGCTGATCCACACGCTTTGATGGTCGCCGTCTCCGCAGGACATGCACTTGAGTGGGTTGGATTGCCGGAAGCATCGTTTGGTTTGTCTCAGGCCGCAATTTATTTGGCGGCTGCGCCAAAAAGTGATGCGGTAAAAAAGGCGATGCGGGCTGTGAAAAGCGACTTGGAACACTATGGTCAGCTTAGAGTTCCCTCGCACCTTAAAAATGCGCCAATTCCCGATATGAGAAAACAAGGTGCCAGTGTTGGTTACCTTGACCCACACAAAGGAGAAAGTCATGTCGTCAATCAGCAATACTTGCCTGACAAATTAAAAGATAGGATTTATTATGAACCTATTGATCAGGGTTTTGAGCGTGAAGTAAAAAAGCGCGTGGATGCAGCGCGTAAAATAATGAAGAAGAAATAATTTAATTTTTTAGAAAACAATAAAATGAAAAAAATAATTATCAATTGGCTTTTCTCCGCTGTGGCAATTTTTATCACGGCTTATTTGTTGCCGGGTATTCATCTGGCAAATCTTGCAACGGTTTTTGTTGCTGCATTAATCTTGGGCATTTTAAACGCTATTTTGCGTCCGATTTTGATTGTCTTAACACTGCCAATCAACATCCTCACGCTTGGTCTTTTCACGCTTATTATTAATGCAATGGTTGTTTCTATCGCCGCGTCGGTTGTTCCTGGCTTTCAAGTAGCAAACTTTGGTTGGGCGTTACTGTTTAGCATTGCCTTATCCTTGGTAAACATGGGTATAGATCTTTTTCGAGAAGAATAGAGCGCTTCAAAGAAATATTTTTTATAAATTGGATACAAAAATATCTGATAGTGTTTTTGTGTGGTAAAAACTGGGGAAACAAGAAGCAAGATTCACCATCGAGGAAGAGGCATTAATAGTGCGACTTTAATAACTGTATTATGATTAGTGACGTGGACATAAATATCAAAAAAATAAGCATAGCTGTTATGATAGTGGCTTTTGCTGCTGTTACGGTTTCTCTGGGTATCGTTGGTTCTCTGTCTAAGGTTGTAACTTTTCTAGGAACGAGATTGTTGTTTCTTTTTAAGTAGAGAAGACTGGCATGCCCGAAAAAGAAAAAACGATAACTGAAGGTGGTAAACATACCCGTTTTGTTGAATCTTTGTCTGACAAAGAAAGGCCAATTATCTTGGAGGCAAAGAATTTAGAAAAAACTTATGATATTGGTACTCCGGCGGAAACAAAAGCTCTAAGGGGTATAAATTTAAGTATAACTTTGGGGGAGATTGTCGTGGTGTTTGGACCTTCTGGTTCCGGAAAATCAACGCTGATGAATATTTTGGCTGGCTTGGATGAACCGACTAGTGGACAATTAATTATAGACGGAATGGATATGGCAAAAATCACGGAAAAAGAGCGAGTGCAATATCATCAATTCAAGGTTGGTATGGTTTTTCAGTCTTACAATTTGGTTCCTTCGTTTACAGTAATGCAAAATGTCACAATGCCGTCACGACTGGCTGGCTTTAAGAAAAAAGATTATTTGGAAAGAGGTGCCGACTTGTTACGTCAGTTTGACTTAGAACAACTAGCAGAAAGATTGCCTGAGCAATGTTCCGGAGGTCAGCAACAACGTGTCGGTATTATGCGCGCCCTGATTAATAGGCCGTCATTTATTATTGCCGATGAACCGACTGGGAATTTGGATTCAATTAATGCGAAACACACAATGAAACTCTTTTTGGAGCTGAACTCCGAAACAAACACAACGATGATTATTGTTACTCACGATTCTTCCTTGTTTGCCATTGCTGACCGTGTTGTGCATGTTCTTGATGGGACGGTGCAAAAACAAACCATTCTTACCAATAAAGCCAAAGTTGATTTGGATAAGATTGAAGTACCTGTTGAAGTGAAGATTCGCAAGAAAACAGAAGGAACACATGCTGATGAAGAGAAAGGATTGAGCGGAGGAGTGTCGCTCAAGAAGGAAAGAGAACAACAGTCGAAGATTTCTGTTTTGGTGGAGATGCTCAGGGAACGCAAAGCACTTTCTGCGCAAACTCAGCATGTCTTATCTGTTCTTGTTTCTTTGTTAACCAAAGAGCAACAAGATTCTCTTGATGAAGAAGAAGCAAAACGACTTGTTGGAGCAGTCAAAGATCGTGTTGAAGGTGGACTTAGTCAAAGCGAATTGCAGGAAATTCTCGATCGACCATTCGCAAAGGGTGGTGTTGGCTTATACAGGCAAACAGCAGAATATTTAGCATCAAGTATTGAAGCGATGATGCAATTGATTGAAACAGGAGTGAAGAAAAAGAAAGGCGGAAAATCATGAAATTCAAAGATATTATCGAGTTGTCGTTCCAGAGATTTCGTACGCGGTCGTTGCGATTTCTTTTGACCGTTTTTGGTGTTGGTGTCGGTATTGGTGTTGTATTTCTCTTGGTAACTCTTGGTTTTGGTTTGCAAGAATTGGTTATAGGTCGTATTTCTTCCAGTGAATCTCTTTTGTCGCTTGATGTTGCCACATCTGAAGATTCCGCGAAAATTTTACCTATCACCGACTCTGTTGTGGAAGAGTTTAAAAAAATTCCTGAAATTATAGATGTCAGCCCGCTTTTAAGTTCGCCGGTTGAGCTTGGTTACGGAACAATTAAAGCACAGAGTCTCGCGCAAGCGGTTAATCCTTCGTATTTTCGATATGCGGGAATGAGCGCTGATACCGGAAAATTATTTGATGAAGAAAAAGATGGTATGGTTGTTTCAAAAACAGTTTTGCGTCTTTTTGATTTGCAACCACAGGATGCTTTAGGAAAAGAAGTTAATTTAACATTATTTCTTTCAAAACCAACGAAGGTTGTGAGTGAAGAAAAAAAACCGTCTATCGCGGGAAAGAGTGCCTCGCCAACACCAACTCCTACTGCTGATAATGAAATAAATATTGTTGCTTTGCCGGTACCGTTTAAGATCGTGGGTATTTTGGACGATGAGGCGAATAGTATTTATATCCCGCTTTCTTCTGTTGGGGTTTCTGATCTAACCTATGCTCAAACAAAAGTGCGTGTGCAAACGAAAGACAGTATAAATCCTGTTCGCGAAGCATTGTTAGCAAAGGGCTTCACTGTGAAAGCTTTAACGGATACTCTTGACCAACTCAATCAAATTTTCCGTGTAACACAAGTTTCGCTTGGTGTTCTCGGTATCGTTGCTCTTTTTATTGCTTCCGTTGGTATGTTTAATACATTGACCATCTCACTCTTGGAAAGAACGCGCGAAGTAGGCATTTTGAAGACAATTGGCGCGACACATCGCGATATTTGGATGATTTTTCTTTTTGAAGCCGAACTCATTGGGGCGCTTGGCGGTATATCCGGTGTCTTGGGCGGAATGATTTTTTCTAAAATAGTTAATATTATAGTTAATGGAATAGCACATCGTTTTGGAGGAGAGTCGGTGGACTTGTTCTTGGCACCCTGGTGGTTTATTTGTACGATTATTATTGTTTCTTTGGTGGTTGGTTTTCTCACTGGTGTATATCCCGCCAAAAGAGCGGCAAAGATTAATCCGTTGCAGGCCTTAAAACGTGAGTAGAAAAAAAGTATCAAAATCGGAAATAGAAATAAACACTCCTGAACAAAAAGGAGTTGTTGGGAGTAAAGATCTGTCTGCAACAAAAAAAGTAGTGAGAAAAAAACCAATTAGATCAGTTGTGAAAAAGTTGGATCAAAAAGAGCCGGTTAAGAAAATAAAATGGTCGAAGAAAAAAATAATGAAAGTTGTGGGAGTAATTATGGTAGTTTTGTTAATTGGCGTGTTGTTGATCGCGGTGAATATAAAAATGAGGACAAAGTTTCTTGATAGTCCCCGAGACAACCAGTTGCGTGATGAAAATAATAATGTTAGTGGCTCGGTGATTGAAGAAAAAACAGACAATTTTAAAAGGGTGATTTATAGGTTTAAGAAAAGTCCTCCGGAAGACGGTTATTCATATCATGGCTGGTTTGGGGTGAACGAAAAATCGGAAATGAAATATGCCGGTGAATTTTATTCGGCAGGAAAGGGAGAATACCAGTTGATATTCACTTCCCAGGATAAAGACAAAGAATATCCGCTAGTCTTTGTCTCCTTGGAAAAAGGCCAACCGGGCGAAAAACCGGCGAAAATAGTAGCTGTGGGAGGAATAAAAGGGGAATAGTAAATCCGTCCTTGCGAGGCGCAACAGCGCCGAAGCAATCCCTAACACAACAAAAAGGTCTCTTTTTGTATAGTAATTCTTCCTCTTGTGTTTATACACACTAGCATCTCTCTATGAGAGTGTATTCATGTTACAATTACTCTGATAAAAATTAACAAATACCAAGTCCCTATAGCCCTGATGCTGTTTCAACATCTCCCTGACCAAAGGCGTTGCTTTTCGCTAAAATCAAAGCACACCCCAGGTTTAAATTTAAAGAAAACACTACGGGGTGTTTTTAGTATTTTGGTGATTTCGTGGTTCTGGTTATTTGCTTTTCCAAGTCACGCCGACGCGGCTACTAAATATTGGATCGGCAGCGCCGGTGGTTCTTTCTCCTCTGACTCTAATTGGTCTACGACTAGTGGCGGGAGCAATGATACGACAGCCCCAGGGACGGACGATGTAGCTACTTTTAACGGTGGCAACACAAATAGTGCTGCAATTGATGCCAATATTAGCGTGGCGAGTATAGACATGAGGTCTGATGGAGGAGGAAGCGGTTATACTGGAACAATCACCCAAGGCACAGGGAAGACTATTACTGTTGGTTCGAGCGGCTGGACGCAAGCAGCTGGAACATTTACCGGTGCCGACGGAGGAATAACGCTTAATGGCGCATACGCATTTTCCGGCGGAACGTTTAATGCGGGGAGTCAAACGATTTCAACCAGTAGTGCGTGGACAGTAAATAGTGGAACTATTAATGCACAGACAAGCACGCTTGCATTTGGTGACGGGGCTTCAATTACGGGCTCTCACACGCTTAATAATGTCACATTTTCGGGATTTGATGTTCGTATTACTACTGCGTCTGAAACCACATTAACCGTTTTTGGCACCCTTACTTATAGCCCCACAGATTGGTTCCAGGGAAATGGTGGAACAATTGCCGCCCAAGGGGATATTAATTTCTCAAGTGGATACTTTTTAGGCGGAACAACTACGCTTCTTATAAATGGCACAGGAAGTCAAACATATACGTCAAACGGTGCAGGGATAGGAGTTGTGGAGATTAATAAAGCATCTGGAACATTAAATCTTTCTGGAACAATTGCAGCATTAACATGGACCTACACTGCAGGAACAATCAATGCTGGCACAAGCACAGTTGTATTTGGCCATAATTCTACAATTACAGGTTCACATACCCTGAATAATATTAGTTTTTCTGGATATGACGTGGCTTCAACAATAAGTTCGGGCAGTACATTAACTGCAAGCGGAAATCTTGTTGTTAATGTTGGCGATTGGTTTAATCTTAACGGTTCAATTGCTGTGCAAGGTAATGTTACTGTTACAGGCGGCTGGGTTAATTGGGCAACATCTTATTTAATTCTTAACGGTAGCAACAATCAAATAATCACAACTACTGCTGGATCTGTATCTGCGGCAACCGTAACTGTCAATAAAATCTCGGGCATAGTCACTCTGGCAAGTAATTTAATCCTCAACAATTCCGGTCAAGACCTCACTCTCACCTCTGGCACATTAGATCTTGCTGGTTATAACCTTACCGTCAACGATCAATTTACGGTTGCCTCAGGTGGAACAATAAAACTTCAGGGTGGGGAAACAGTATCGGCAATAGATACGATGAACGGCAGTGTGGAATATAGTGGCACGGGAACATATGCTTCAGGTCTACCGCTAGGTGATACATATGGAAATCTAACTATTAGCGGTTCAGGTACTTATACACTTGATCACAATTTAGACGTAAACGGCGATCTTACCATCTCCGCCGGTACCTTAGACGTGAAAGAAGGCAGTGATTATGACATTACGGTAACAGGAGCGTGGAATACGACAGGAGGAACTTTTGTTGAAAGAAGCGGCACGGTAACTTTCGATGGTTCCAGTGGTACACACGCGATAACGGAAGCCGGTAATTTTTACGATCTCACTATTAACGGTTCTGGTGCCACGTACACACAGAGCAACAATTTTACAATCTCGGGCGCAATGACCGTTTCTAACGGTACCTATCAGCAGGGAGCGAGCCACACATTAACCGTGACTGGTGCTTACTCACAGGGCGGAGGAACGTTTACGGGTGCTGACAGCGGAATAACCCTTAATAGCGCTTACACATTATCCGGTGGAACATTTAATGCCGGAAGTCAGACGATAACAGCTAGTAGCGGTTGGAATTATTCAGGTGGAACACTAAACGCACAGACAGGGACGGTAAAGTTTTATACATCCGGTGGAACTTTTACAATTAGCGGAAATCAAACGTTCAATAATTTGCAGTTTGCTAACCAACATTGTTGTTCGTATCAAACAGTGACAATTAATTCTGGAGATACAGTTACGGTTTCAGGAGATTTAGATATTTCTGGTGGTCCCACTATTATAAACGATGGCACAATAGCTGTTCAAAGCAATATAAGTAAGGGCAATCTTGAGATTTCTGGGACAGGATCATTGCTGATTAATGGTACTGGGGATCAAACATTTTCTGGCTCTGATACGGAGAGTAATGGTGGAGGACAAATTATTAGCGTTACTATAGATAAGCCCTCGGGCACTCTTAATCTGTCAGGAACAATAGCGTTAACAAATAATAATTGGACTTATATAAAAGGAACAGTAAACGCAGGGACAAGCACGATTGTCTTTAGGACTTTTGGATCTACCACACAAACTATAACGGGAACTCAAACTCTAAATAATGTTACGTTTGCCAATAGCCACTGTTGTAGTGATAGCGCAGTTGTTATTGCGGATGCAGATACCTTAACGGTTTCTGGCACACTAAAATTTGCGTCGGGTGGAGGGACTACTTCTTATTATGGCAATATTAATGCGCAAGGAGATGTGATAATTGCAGATGATAAAACTCATGGTGGAACTGCATCCCTCACTCTTGCTGGCACCGCAAACCAAACAATTACATCTTCCGGTGGCGACGGCACATTCCGTTTGTCTTCAACAATCAATAAAGCATCCGGAACAGTTACGCTTGCATCTAATTTAAACTTAAACTCCTCCGGTCAAGATCTCACTCTTACTTCCGGTACCTTAGATCTCGCTGGCTACAATCTCACTGTTAATGATCAATTTACGGTTGCCTCAGGTGGGACAATAAAGCTTCAGGGCGGGGAAACAGTATCAACAATAGATACGATGGATGGCAACGTAGAGTACTCCGGTTCAGGAGAATACACCGGTCTTCCGTTAGGTGATACATACAACAACCTCACCTTTAGTGGTTCAGGTGCTTATATTCTTGATAACAATTTAACCGTAAACGGTAATCTCGTTCTTTCTGCAGGTACTTTGGACGTTAACAACACTTCCAACTACGCTATCATCGTTGCTGGAGGTTGGATTGATACAACCTCCGGAGACAACTTTATTGAAAGAGCGGGAACAGTCACGTTCACAGGTGATGGCACACTTAACTCCAACGAAGCGTTCTATCACCTAACCCTAAATGGTTCCGGAAAAACACTGACATTAGGCAACAATTTAGACGTGAACGGCGCGTTAACAATTTCTGCAGGAACATTGGATGCTTCAACTAGCAATAAAAATATTACATTGGCTAGTACTTGGACCAACAACGGTTCGTTCAATGCCAGGGCCGGTACCGTTGCGTTGGACGGCGGTAATCAAACGATTACCGGCTCAGCCAACACATCGTTTTATAACTTAACAAAGTCTGTTACAAGCGCTTATTCGCTTACTTTTAATAATGCTCTTACGACTTCTGTTACCAACAGCACAACATTAAATGGTTCGAGCAAAACAACTCGTCTTTCACTTCTCTCTGATTCATCCGGTACACAGTGGGAGACAAATATTAGTAACTCTGGCACTAGGACGATTCAATATGTTGATGTGAAAGATTCCAATAATCAGAATGGAACTTCTGTTGCTTGCGAAATCGGCTGCAAAAATTCCGGAAATAACGTCGGTTGGAGTTTTCCTATACAAGGTATTGTTTATCAGACGGATAGAGTAACACCAATCGGTGAAGGAAAAACAGTAGCCGTTTCGCTGGATGGTGCTACATCAACTACGGGTACCACTGATACTGACGGTTCTTATTCAATTGCGGGAGTTTCACCAACTGCCGGGCAAGTAATCACTGTCTATTTAAAAGATAATACTGAGAAAGGCGTACTTGCTGCTGTTACTGACGGCTCGGATATCACCTCACTGAATTTGTATCAAGACTCTCTTACAGTGAGAAATGATAATAGTTCTTCAATCACAAATTCTAATCTTGATACTGCCAATAATGTGGGAGATTCTAACATTGACGCTATCTACACATTAGATGGTTCTAATTTGAATATTGCCACCGGAAAATCTCTTCTTATTTCCACAGGTACGTATGTTCCCGGTGGCTCCGTCTCTACTCACGATTTGGAAAACACCGGCACCTTCAACCCTGAAGCCAACACAGTAACCGTCTCCGGCTCATGGACGAACACTGGTACCTTTAATAAAGGGACATCAATAGTTAACTTCACCTCCACTTCGACTGAAACTATAACCCCGGGTTCTGCGTTCAATGTTTTAACACTGAATGGTAATGGAGGTGCATGGAATTTGTTAGGCAATCTCACCGTCACAACTCTCAATATTACTCAAGGAACATTAGACTTAAACTCATACAATTTAACCGCTACCACATTAAACAACGATAGTGTTCTAAGGATGCAGGGTACAGAAACGGTATCGGGAGCAGACACGGATAGCGGTACGGTTACATTTGATGGTACTGGAACTTATACTTCACTGCCGGCGACGACATTTTATCACTTAACGTTTAATGGTACCGGGGGATCGTGGACACTTAATAACGACATTGATGTCAACGGAACACTTACTCTAACTGCCGGCACATTGCATGGATCTAGTAAAACAATTAGTGTTGCCGGTAATTTTACAAAAGAAGCGGGAACATTTAACGCGGATACTTCCACAGTGAAATTTGATGGTATCGGTCAAATCAATTCAACTGACGTTTTCAATCATATTAATGTTGATACATTAGGCACTGTATTGCTGGCTTCTGCTTTGGATGTAAATGGTAATCTTACAATAACTCAAGGAACTTTAGATGTTTCCAGTAACAATTTTGCTGTTACTGTCTATGGTAATTGGTCAAATTCCGGAACATTTACTTATCGCCAAGGTACGGTAACGCTCGACGGCACAAATCAGACAATTAGCGGCAGTACTTCTTTCTATAATCTGACTAAAGAAGTTTCTCAAGCATATAATCTTACCTTTCAAAAAGCGTCTACTCAAACTATTACAAATATGTGGACTGCTAAAGGTGCTACTGGGCAAAACCTTACTCTGCAATCATCTGAAAGTGGTTCGCAATGGAAGATTTCACCGCATGCGTATACGCTCCAATATATTTCAATCAAGGACTCAAATAATGTCAGCGGTACTTCTATTTTAGCCGCTAATGATGCTACTAACTCGGGCAATAACACGGCTTGGGCCTTTCCGTTGGTTGTTACTGTTTATTCCGACGCGGGTAATACCGGGATCGGCGCAGGGAAAACAGTCGCTCTTTCCATTAATGGTGGCACCAAAGTGGTGAGCGACACTGGTTCCAATAGCAAAGCGCTCTTCAATGATGGTGAAGAATCCAGAACTGTCTCTGTCAGCTCCGGCGATATTCTTTTGATGTGGATTGATGATGAAGCGGAGAAAGGTGTCACAGTTACTCGTACCAATGGTACTTCTCTTGAGTTTGTTATTTATCAAAACCGCCTCAAACTTCAGCACGAAGCTGGCAGTAATATTTCAAACGCTGATCTTGATACTGCCAACAACGCTAACGACACCGACATTGATGCGATATATGGCGTCACTTCCACGCTTACTATGCAAGCTTCCACTGAAATATATATTACGCAAGGATCAACATTTTCTCCGGGTGGACCGGTCGCTGCCAATGATGTGAGTATCCAAGGAGCATTCGATATGAGTGACAATGATGTGTCTGTTACTGGGTCGTGGATTACCGGCGAGAATGGTTCTTTCACGGGCAACAATGCCATCACCTTTAATGCTACCGCTCCCGAAACCGTTACATCCAATGGCAGCTCTTTCTATAACGTCACATATAATCTCACAGCCGATGGCTCTATCACTAACTCCGACGCCATTAGTATTACCGGCACTCAAACGGTAAACGGTTCATCCGGTTCAGAAGAATCAGACACAACCAACCCGGTTATTTCCGCTATCACTGTCGTCCCGGGTGAGACAAAAGCAATGATCTCTTGGACTACGAACGAATCCACTGACTCTAAAGCGGAATATGGAAAAGGGAATACAAACACCGTCTCTACCGATGCAACTATGACGTTAAGACACGCTATTACTCTTTCTAGCTTGGATGCTAATGCCGACTACACATACAAAGTGACAAGCAAGGACGCATCAAGTAATTCTTCCACATCGGAGTCGGGTACTTTCACTACGTTGAAAGCAGGAACGACAAGTGATACGACAGCGCCGACGATATCTTCCGTCTCAGCCACAAGTGTTACTTCCTCTGGGGCCAGTATTGCTTGGGCAACAAGCGAAGATGCTGTTGGATATGTTGATTATGGAGAAACAAGTACATATAACAGAGGAGCAAATCCTGGCACGAGTACGTACAAAAAAGATCAAACAGCTATCGTAACCGGTCTTGCTCCGTCCACAACTTATCACTATCGCGTTGTTGCCATTGACGCTGCCGGCAATATGAGCAAATCGGATGACAAAACACTGACCACAGTAGCGGAAGAAGCCACAGTGAAGGCCTCTGAAGTTTTACAGGATTCCAGTTCTCGTTCTTCTTCCGATGCTCCTCAACTTTCTTCCGAGGCCCCCGCCGTCACCGATATCACCGGTACCTCTGTTAAAATAACTTGGAAAACAAATGAGAAAGCAACCTCTGTTGTTTATTACCGTGAACTAAGATCTGGCAGCGATCCTCTCAAGTCCGGCAACCCTTCGTATGTCACAGAGCATGAAGTAAAACTAAACGGCCTTAAAGATGCCACTGCTTATGAATACAGCGTTGAATCTCAAGACTCCGAGGGCAACAAGATGCAAAGCAAACGTTACGAATTTGCTACGCGTCTTCCTGAAGTGAAGAACGTCTCTGTTCAAAACCTTTCTTCCGATGCTGCTCAATTTGTTTATGTTACGGAATCAGCTACTTCCAGTGTTCTGGAACTCAAAAATGTACTAACAGGCGAAGCAGTTAATCTCGAAGATGATAGTCTCGTCTTAGAACACAAAGTGTCCTTAGACAATCTCGAACCGGATACTGAATATTCCGCTGTTGTTTTGATCAAAGGTAGTAATGACGAAGTGAAGAAGTCTTTGGCTTATATCTTCCATACAAGACCAGATACGCTTGATCCATTAATCTCTACAATCGAAACAAGATCCGCCATTGTGGAGGGAGAGAAGGATAAAGTACAAACGATCATCACTTGGTCCACCAATAAAACATCCACATCGCAAGTGGAATACAACGAAGGATTAACCAGAGGGGGAGAATTCAAATATCAACTGCCTAAGTCTGAAGATTTGGTTACCAAGCACGTTGTTGTTCTTCCTGACATGAAGCCCTCTACCGTATACGAATACAGAGTGAGAAGTATGGACAGAAACGGCAAAGAAATCATCTCTGAACCAAGGGTGTTACTCACTCCTCAGAGAAAGGTCTCCGCTTTTGACCTAATAGTGCAAAACCTAGAAGATACTTTTGGTTGGACGAAGCAAATAGGGGGAGGTTAAAATATTTTCTTTGCATAAAATTTGCGGAGCGTATATTGTGGTAAAATATTAGTTATGGAAAACAGCTATTTACCACGAGAAATTGAACCGAAAGTCCAGGATTTTTGGCGCAAATTGCGTCTTTATGAAGCGAACTTGGAAAAAGGAGATTCGAGCAAGGATTTATATTGTTTAGACATGTTCCCGTATCCTTCAGGAGATGGTCTGCACGTAGGCCACGTTGAAGGGTATACGGCGACAGACATCTATTCTCGTTACAAGCGTATGAAAGGGTTCAATGTGTTGCACCCGATGGGCTGGGATGCGTTTGGACTACCGGCCGAGAACACTGCCATTAAGCAGAAGACTCATCCTCGTAAATTAGTGGAAAAAAATGTTGCCCGTTTCAAGACGCAATGCCAACGCATGGGTTTTTCGTATGACTGGTCTTCTGAAATTAATACGACAGATCCTAAATATTACAAATGGACACAATGGATTTTTCTAAAGCTTTTTCACTTGGGGTTAGCATATGAGGCAGTAGTACCGATCAATTGGTGTCCGTCGTGTAAAACCGGTTTGGCCAACGAAGAAGTGATTGCTGGAAAATGCGAACGATGCAGTACCGAGGTTGAGAAAAAAGACATGCGTCAATGGATGTTGAGAATTACGAGATACTCGGAACGTTTGCTGCAGGATTTGGACGGCTTGGATTGGCCTGACGGTATAAAAGAGTTGCAAAGAAACTGGATTGGTAAAAGTGAAGGATCAGTAGTGTCTTTTAAAGTTGCAGACAGGGAGGAAGAGTCGATAGAAGTATTCACAACAAGGGTCGATACAATTTTTTCGGGAACTTTTATTATTCTTGCGCCAGAGCATAAATTTATTGAAAGCCACAAGGTAGATATTACAAACTGGGAAGAGGTTAATGATTATCGTAACAAGGCAAAAAATGTTGCTGACATAGAAAGGACAGCAAAAGAAAGAATTTCTACTGGTGTGAAGCTTGGGGGGATAGAAGTTATAAATCCTGCGACAGGAGAAAAAATGCCTGTTTGGATTGCTGATTTTGTTTTGGCACAATATGGAACAGGGGCCGTTTTTGCGGATGCGCACGATCGCCGCGATTTTGACTTTGCGAAAAAGTATAATATTCCATTGAAGGTTTCAATTCGTCCCAAAGGTGAAGAAAATTTTGTTAAGATCCAGAATCTAGAAGAATGCTTTGAAGGAGAGGGTGTTCTGTTTAATTCGGCGCAATTTGATGGCTTGGAATCTTCTGAAGCGCGTGAAAAAATAACTGCTTGGTTGCAGGAAAAAGGATTGGCAAAAAAAGAAATAAATTATAAATTGCGCGACTGGGTTTTTTCGCGTCAACGTTATTGGGGAGAGCCGATTCCAATAGTCCATTGTGAAAAATGCGGAGTTGTAGCAGTTCCTGTAGAACAATTGCCAATTCTTCTTCCCGAAGTGGAAAATTATGAACCAACCGGAACTGGCGAATCTCCACTGGCCGGGATCGAAAATTGGGTTAATACCGTATGTCCAAAATGCGGAGCGAAAGCAAAGCGAGAAACGAATACAATGCCGCAATGGGCCGGTTCATGTTGGTATTTTTTACGTTTCGCGGATTCCCAAAATCATGAAATGCCATGGGAATGGCAAAATGTGGAAAAATGGTTGCCGGTGGATTTATATGTAGGAGGTGCGGAACACGCCGTGTTGCATCTTCTTTATTCACGTTTTTGGGTCAAAGCACTTTTTGATGGTGGTTATTTGCCATTTGAGGAGCCGTTTCAAACATTGCGTAATCAAGGAATGATCCAGGGGCCGGATGGACAGAAGATGAGTAAGTCCAGGGGAAATATAGTAAATCCGGATGAGATAGTAGAAAAATATGGTGCAGATGCATTGCGGCTTTACGAAATGTTTTTAGGGCCATTTGAAGCAAATAAACCATGGGATGACAAGGCGATTAACGGTGTGTCGCGATTTTTGTACAGGATATGGAATATAAAAAATAAGGGTCGTGTTGATGACACTGATTCTGTAACAAAAGCGCTTCATAAATTAATAAAAAAAGTTGGTGATGATATTGAAAACTTTAAATTCAATACCGCGATTTCCGCGATGATGGAGTTTGTTAATCTTATTGAGAAAGAGGGCATTTCAGAAAATGGATTGGAAAAATTCTTGTTTGTTCTGGCGCCATTTGCGCCGCATTTAGCGGAAGATTTGTGGCAGAAAGATCGTAAGGAAGCTTTTTCCAATGAGTCGGTGACAATGCAAACATGGCCCAGTTTTGATGCTGAAATTGCTGCAAGCGAATCTCGCCCAGTAATCTTGCAAGTAAATGGGAAAGTGCGTGATATAATGCTTTTGCAAAATGAGGCGGGAGAGGAAGAACTGAAAGAGGCCGCAAAAAAATCTGAAAAAGTTCAGATTTGGCTTGAGGGTAAGGAAATTGTGAAAGTTGTTGTAGTAAAAAATCGGCTGGTGAATTTTGTTGTAAAGTAAATAAATGGCAGGCGATATTTTTGCTTTCGCGCAGGATATTTTTTCTGTGGCACTGTTCGAAAATAAACTCGCGTTTGTTTGTGCAATATTTTTATTTTTGGGCGCGTTGAGTCTGGGTTTACTTGTTATTCCTGAAAAATTTGGTCGTCCCGCGGTTAGAGCGTTGACAGGCATGCCGTTGCTTTTTATTTTTGGTGGTTCGCTGGATATCGCTTTGTATGCGCTAGGCATAGATATAACTGTTGCTGGTATTTTTACGGTACTTATCGCAGTGGGCTTGTTCGCCTGCGCCGTTTATTTTAAAAAAATTCAGGCACTATGTGAATGGAAAGAAGCAAAAATGTTGTTAGGATTGCTGTTGATTGGATATTTGATTATGTATTTTGGTTGGGGGGAAACAAAAGATGGAACGATAAGGGCGGTATCCGGCGCGTGGGGAGACGGTGTTTTACACGTACTTAACGCCGAGGCATTTAAGTTACGCGGTGCCAGTGATTTTTCAATGCCTGCTTATTCTGGAGAAAATTTTCACGAACCGTTTGGCTATGATTTTGTAGCGGGAGTTCTTTTGTCGCTCAAGTTCACTCTTGGCGCAGCTTTTACTCTTCCGGCAGCTGGACTCTTAGCTTCCTTGTTGGCGTTAGGCGGAAACTTGACGGCAATTTTGGTCAGGACACGAAAAAATGTAGTTGGCAACAGATTGAATATCGTTGTGCCGGTTATAACGACAGGAATTTTTACAGTTTTTGCGAGTGGTTTGCAGTGGATAATAATGCCACAAACTCACGGATTATGGGGTTTGGGGAAATTCTTTGGAGTGCATGATCCGGTTTGGGATAAACAAGAACAGCTTGGTCTGATTTGGGCTAATCATATTAATACGTTTGCGTCGCAAAAGCATCTTCTTTTGGCCGAATGTTTTTTAATGCTTCTTGCAAGTGTGTTTGTCTTTGTTTTAAATGAGGGAAAGTTAACCGGAAAAACTAAAAAAATATTTTTTGGTGTTTTGGCTTTAGCTACAGGACTTCTTCCGCTCTTTCACGCACACGCTTTTATTGCCGCGGCGTTACTTTGGTTTGTTTTTTGGGTGATACGTCCAACAAAAAAAATATTTATTTTGGGACTACTGATAATTATTATTGCTGCGCCGATTTTCATGCTTTTTGGCGGAGCCGTCTCCAGAGCAGGGTTTACACAAATAGAGATTGGATACATGGCGAACGCAGGTATATTTCCATGGGTAGTTTTTTGGCTGGTAAATTTGGGAGCATTTTTGCCAATTGCAATTATCGCTTTGTTAAATAATAAAAATGGGAAAATGGGATTTATTCTGGGAATTCCCGCGATAGTTTTGTTCGTTTTGGGTAACGTAGTGCAGTTTCAGCCATACTTGTGGGACAACTACAAAATTTTTGTTTTCGCGTGGTTTCTCGCAATGCCACTTGTTGTTTCTGAGATGTTTTGTTGGATAGAGGGACGTAAAAGTAAAATCAGTGCAGTGGCCTTTTCTGTATTGATTGCAGTGGTATTTTTGTCTGAAATAATGACTACTGTTTCGGAAACCGCTACGTATTTGGATTTTCGTCGAAATTTCCCCCTGTTTTTTTCTGAAGAGAGGGCATTGGTAAAAAAAGAGGAAAATGATTTACCAAAAGATGCTGTTGTTTTGGCGGCAACAAATATAGTTCATAAGGACCCTGTTACTTTAACCGGTAGGAATCTGTTCTTGGGCTACGGTGGTTGGATTTGGACAAGGGGGTTGCCACTTTATGACAAAGAAATAAAAATAGATGCAATTTTGAGATCGGATTCAGAGAATGAGTTATGCGAAAATCTTAGGATAGCAGGGGTGACTCACATTGTCGTAAATTACAATTCAGCGGAAAGTTGGTTACTTAAATCATCAGCTTTTGTAAAAGAAAGTATGGGATTAGATTCTATCGGGATGCAGACGAAGATTATTAGTACTGCCGATGTTTGTTCGAGACAATAAGAAAATTAGTCTGTCTTTGCGAGGAGGAGACGCCGACGAAGCAAATCTCTAATAACGAAGCAGTAGTATGTGGTCGCATGTGCTTACAAGTGCAGACATCTTGATTTGGAGATTGCTTCGACACTGTTGTGCCTCGCAAAGACGGACTTCCGACAGATTTGCAAAATATTTACCGCAAACAAAAAGAGAGATATAATATGAATATATGGAACGAAACCTTATCTATGAACTACAACAAATAGGATTAGACAAAAGCCAGGCCGCGGTTTATTTGGCCGCTTTGGAATTGGGACCATCGCCAGTCCAAAGGATTGCCCAGCGCGCGAAAGTACCGAGAGCGACAACGTATTTGGTTTTGGATGAACTGAAAAAGAAGGGTCTCGTTTCTACTTACGAACAGGGAAAGAAGATCTATTATAACGCTCAGCACCCTTCGCAGCTGGAGGGATATTTGAAAAAGCAGGAAAGCGAGCTTCAAATTAGGCAAAAAACTTTGGAATCACTTATTCCCGAATTGGAACAACGCGGACAATTTCCAGAATCAGTACGACCCAAAGTTAGATACTATGAAGGAAAAGATGCATTTTCTGCGTATAAACGAGATTTGTTAAAAGGGAGAAAAGATCAGAAGGAGGTAAGATCTATTCTGGATGTTGATGGTCTACAAAATGCCACTGGAGATATTCACTCAATAAGTAAGACTAGAGTGCAAGAGCATGTGAGGAGCCGCGTATTATTTGTTGACAAAGATATGAAATTTCCAGATTTTAATGACCCAAAAATATTAAGAGATGGTATTAGAATTTCTGGAGAAAAATTTCCGTTGCCTGCAGATGTTTCCATTATAGGCGATAGTGTTGGCCTTATGTCTTACAACTCTCCTTTTAGGGCAGTTATCATTGATGACGGAGATATAGCCAAGGCCTTAGTGTCCATATTCGAGTTGGCTTGGCTTGGAGCCAGGGGTGTAGAAAATAAATAGGGAGACACAGGTAGTTTATTTTCAATAAAAGGCATTCTGTCAAAGACCTTGACAGAAATTTGTTTATGATATACAATACAACGTTCGTTCCTGATCGGTATCTCAAGCCAAGGAGGTGTCCCATGGGATGGTAAATCCAACCAGTCGGTGGGTGAGAGGGCATATTTGCCCCTCACCCGTGGGAATACCTGGAATGTATGGAACGAACGCGGTGTCGTTGTACTATCAAATTCTGAACCTCGTTAAGGAAAGGAACCTCGCTATGGGTTTCCAGCTGCTTCGCATTAGCTGATCCGCATTGGCATCGGCCGCGGGTCCAAGACGGGGAAATCCTCGTCAACCACTCAATGCTTTTCGAGAGAAGGAGAACTTCGAGATGATGTTCCCACGTTAAGGGCGGAGCGAAGTGTAGTAACTCCGAAACCCCCAAGATAGTTTCTTTTCAATCGAGAGTGGAATCGCCAGTCGTCGCCAGCACAAAATCTATTTTCTGGCTTCGACTAGGCGCGTTTCCTATTTCGAATGGGATGGTTAGGGGTGTCAATGCATCGCATCGCGGCAATCACCGCAGCAGCATTCGCCCAATACCTTCCAGTGGCGGCAGTGCCGCCTCAGTGCCCGGGTATCGTCATTTCACACCTCGTGAAGTGACGTGCCCGGGCTAATTTTTTGTGCAAAAAATATTTTAATAATCATAAATGACAAACATCCAATCAAAATATAGAATGAGAAAAACGGCTTGATACAGCCAAAAAAGAGTAATATAACATATACGTTTGTCAAAAGACTTGACAAAAAAATAACGCGGGATTACAATACTCAGTTCTGAATCGAAGAATATTTCTGAAAAGCTCGCACTATTAAAGAAATAGAGAAAATCGTTCTCACTTTGGCAGGCACGGCACTCACTTTTTTGCGGGATCTATTTAATTGCCCGCTAGCCGATAAAGCCATAGTCCGGAGTGAGTACGATTTTGGAGGGCGTTTCTTTGAGAAACGGTCTATTTCTTGAGCTGGAACTTCCAGACCTTTTGACAATTTTCCCTTGAGCTCTTGGACACTTGTGCCGAGTGCTGAAGGGGAAGCATGACAACAGCATCTTTCCGAAGCGAGATGTGATGGTCGTGCTTTCAGAGGAGAGAAATTGGTGAGCCATAAGTTGTTGCTTTTCGGCAATAGCTTATGGCTCACCGAGTCCGCTTGATCAGCGGTGCCTCGCGACTGAGTGCTAGCTGGCTTGACCGACTGGATCGTGCCCTCCGCAAGGAGGAAGCGATTCGGAAGGCCATCGCCGCCAAGCGCAAGAAGTCGTGAGCGCTTGATCATCCCAGCCCTGTGACTTTCATTGGAGATGAAGTCACGTTCTGCAATGGATTGCAGGATAGGGATCGTAACACACTGGAGCGCAGTGCCAGTGTCAATGAAAAGGCGAAAACTGCGAAGGCATTACAGGAATGGTTCACCAAGAACGGTAATGCCATCTCCTCCTTCGCGACATGTGTCTATTGATGTATGCCGCGAGAGAGGGGAAACAAACATCAACCACAAACAGGAGAAGATCATGAAGGTAAAGACTTTCGTGTTGGGTGGCGGTGGAGACTGGGATCAACAGATGGCAGCGGTGAATGATTTTCTCTGTGCCTCTGTTCTGCCCGGTGACCGTGTTCGCGTGATTCACGTGGCTCAATCGAGTGCGCCCGTGACCGTACCGTCGTCGGGTGGCCCACTCGAAACGGTTGTTACTCACCTCTCGATTTTCTATGAGGGGTTGGCGTAGCAGAACTCGGTTCGTCAGGTATCTAGCAAGTGCTCACAGCACACCTGACGTGAGTGGGGATCCTGCAAAACAATGCGGGGCGAGACCACAGCAATCGCGATGTACTGACGCAACGAGTTCAGTACTGGTTAACGGCGAAAACCAATTACAATTTCGCCACTCCTCCTTCGCAGGAATGTCCCTCCACATTCTTGCGAAGGAGGAGGAAGAACAGGGCGGTGCAAGGCGTTACGAGACGCCAGGCATCGGTGCCATAGGGAAAGGCAACTTTCTCAGGATTGCATTTACAGCCGGCGGTAAAACCGTGACGGAGCTGTGATTGCTGTCTAAGTTGTCTTTCCAGATGGGAAGACAACAGGGGTCGCAACCCAAGGTCTTTGATTGTGGTTAGAATCCACCGAAGACCACTCGCAATTTTATAGCCGAGATGAAGCCGAGCAAAGATTGTTTGCGAAGCGGATCGGAATCTAGAAACAATCGGATCGCACAACCGTTGACGGTTGTGGAAGTTCGTAAAGACTGGAAAAATTACGAACTTTTGGATTACCAGGTCCATTTAGTAAGAGGAGCCGAAGCGCTCCTCCTCGCACAGACTTTCCAGTCAAGAAAGTGCGAGTTTCCTTTTCTCCTGATTTTTCAAAAGTCGGTAGAAAAGGGAAAGACCCTAGGGCGTTTGGCATCAAGTACGTATGCCACGCGTCTTGCAAGCTAAGAGGTATTCCGGCCTCATCCCGCGTCCTTTTTTTTGACCGCAGCTTCCCGAGCGGTCAGGACGGAGTGGAGAGCTTGCAAAGCACCGATCCGGATCGGTGCGAAAGACTGCTTGCTGCATTTTGAGAGCCGGGGTTCCAACCCTCGGCCATAGCAGCGGCAGTCACTCCTGCAGTTGGATCGGGAGAGTGGTAGCCAATAAGAGTTGGGAAGGGCTACCACACGTACTAACTTTTTAAGCCGTGACTTTTTGTTACGGCTTTTCCTCTCTCGCGGAAATGCCCCCCGCCTGCAACGCTTTGCGTAGCAATGCGGGCAGGTCCATATTTTCGCGAAAGAGGAGAAAAAATTAAATCGTGAATCTTCGAACAATTACAAAAAAGGAGAAAAGTTAGTTTGAAAGAAACAGAAGTTCGGCCTGGTAGCGACGACAAAATGGTTTGCGTCCAGGCCTACTACGGTTGTAGCGACATGGCTAGGTCGGAAGAGTTGATTCTGACCGCTCACGGCGTTCTGCTTCTGGGAAAGACCTATGAAGGGTCTTTTGATCAGGTCTATGTTCTCGACAGCAGTGACAGAAAAACTGTTCAAGAGATGCTCCAGAAGGCCAGGGCGCGAATTGCTCGAGAGCTAGCAAATTTGCATACAGAATTGCAGATTTGCAACGCAATCGAAAAACGAGCTTAACTAGCTTTTAGTCGCGACGCGAACGGTGGGTTCTCCGTCAGGCCACCGGTCAGGAAGACGAAGTAAGGAGAAAAGACAAAGTATAAAAGACCGAAAATTTGTCTAGCAAGCAAACAGCCGCAGATGTTTGCAAAACAATCAAGGCGAAATTCAAATTTCGCCATCACTCTCTCCCGATTTTGTAATAAGTCGCGAGAGAGGGGAAATAAATAAAGACGTCGAGATGTTTTTTCTTCTCGTAATGATTCCACATAGTACGAAACAGCGTGTTTTTTCACCAGGGTAAGAGAACCCGTTTCCTGAAAGGATCAAATCTCATGGCTACGACCTTCACCGTTTCGCAGCTTCAGTCCATTCATGACCGCTTCATTTCCACCGACGGAGCAGTGAACCTGCCCGTGGAGGTGAGGCAACTCATTGATGGCGATGCGGCCCGTAAGTCAGTTTGGGGAGGATGGAAAGTCCACAGGGTTGTGGATTTTACGTCAGCCCTGGCGGGAGTCTGCATTCTCTTGGGAAGGGAAGAAGAAGCCGAGAGAGTAATGCGGACGGGGTTCGAGCTCGTCAACGGCGTAGAGATATACAAGTCAAACCTTGAAGACTACGGTGGCTGCATGTGCGATATCGCCCAAAGAATTGGCACTATCGCAAACTGCCTCGGTCTTCCAAGGGTGACTGCGTATGTCCGCTGTATGCTGCGCTGCCCTAAAAGCCCGCCCGGTTATCGACCAGAGATCCCCGACAGAGAAGTTTCACCAGAAGAGGCGCGTAAAAGCGCTCAAAGCTGGACAGAAGACTTCCAAGTCAAAGGGAAATGGCCGTGGCCGGTCTGACTCGCGGTCGTCAGGTATCTAGCAAGCGTCCAAAACGCACCTGGCGTGAGTGGGGATCCAAAGAGAGCAAACGAATCTTTGGGCGAGACCACAGTAGGATTCGTATATCCTTGGAAATACGAGCGATTGTAGAGCGCATCTCTACTACTGTCGGGAAGTGTGTACTTCTCCTGATGAGTCGAAAACGACGAAACAGAAAAAATAAAAAACAAAAGGAAAAGAAGATGAACGAAGTCCGCATTAATCTGATGGTGGTGGAGATGGGTGCTGTCAACGACACCTCTGATATGAAGTTCTTTGCCGAGCCCGCCGAAGGAATGGACCATGAGGAAGCGCGTAGGCAATGGGGACTGAGTCCAGAAGACAAAGTGGCGGTTATCTACCCGCTCACCCTCAAGGATGAGGGTGAAGATCGCCCCTACGCGACCACCTATGAGGTCTTGATGGCTTTGAACAACCTGTCCGACGAACCCCGGGTTCAAGATTTGCTCACACGGATCTTTGCTTTGGGATTCGAAGCGGGGACAAAGTACAAGGAGCAGGTCGTCCGCAGTACGTTGGGGCTCTCCTAGGAGAGCCAAGTCGGTCCACGTTAGTGGAAGAGGCAAGTACCGACAAATCCAAATCTTGCCCTCTCTCCTTCGTGATTTCAAAAATGAAGTCGCGAAAGAAGAGAAGATTATTTTTTGATAACTGTTTTGAATGCGTCAACGTATTGTTGCGCGATATTTTTCCAGTTGTAGTTTTGCAAAACAAACTGGCGTACTGAATCTGTGATATTTTGTTTATCGTTTATATGTTTCGTGATCAATTCCACAAAAGATGCGGGATTTTTTTCCGTGGCTAACCAGCCATTTTTTTCATTGGTTACTGCGTCAGTGATTCCCTCGATGGAAGAGGCGATCACGGGTGTTCCGCAAGAAGAGGCCTCAAGAGCAACCAGTCCAAAACCCTCCGTATTATTTGGAATACTGATATTTGGCATTATAAAAAGGTCGGCTGAATTATAAAGTAGATTAAGATTTTTTTGAGAAACACCGCTGACAAAATAAACTTTATTTTCCAGATGCAGATCTTTTATTAAACGTGATATTTTTTCTTGTTCATGTCCGCGACCAGCGATGATATAAATTATATTATCAGGCAGTTTTGACATGACATGTTCAACAAACCAGGCAACACCTTTTCGTTCAACAAGACGACCAACTGTTATGATTACTTTTTTGTCAGCGAGAGAATGGTTAAGAATTACTTCTAAGTCGCCCTTGGAAGTATCTGGTGTATAAAAATCATCGTTTATTCCCGGTGTTATAACGACAGAATTTAATCCGGGAAATTTTTCATTCAATAATTTTTGAACATGCTTACTGATGCATACATAAATATCGGCGGAAGAGCGAAAGAAAATTTTCAGATACAATTGGTAAAATAATGATGGGTATAAAATATCCAATCCGTGTACTTCCATGACAACTTTTTTCTTTGTTAAACTTCTAATAAGCAAGCCGATTCTTGAAAGCACAGGGTCGCCTATATGAATGATGTCGTAATTTTTTGCGATAAATATCACACGTAAAAAGACGGTAAAAAGGAATATCGGTAGATATTTTTTACCTCTGGTGTTGGCGATAACGCGTGTTTTGGTGATCCTTCCAATAGAAGTTGTTAAGTTGTAACTCAACATTTCCATACCGCCGACGACTGGCGGGTAGGATCTGGTAATGAATAAAACGGAAGGATTAGCTTTCGCTACTTCTGTTTCTTGGCCGTTCATTTTTTATCGTTGTCGTATGAAGATTTTCGTGCGTGGTACAACAACTCTTCAACCAACATTCGTTGTCTGCGTAGCATATCTGCCAATAGGGCAATGGTCATGAGAAACGTACCCACTAAAATGAACACCGCGGAAACTGTGACTAAAGAGCGGTAAGGAAATGTTTGCCCTGTTTGCAGCCAATGGCCGAAAAGGAATAGACCAATAAGAACGCCAAACCCTCCAGTTAATGTCGCCATAATGCCGAAAATCTGAAAAGGACTAGAGTCTCTTAATGTTCTGAAAAGAATTGCCAGCCAACGCACACCATAAACAACGATGTTTTTGGCAACACGTGATTTTCCAACGGCTCTTTCGCCACGTACTTCTAATGGAATTTCCTGAATTTTTAAGCCCTTTAAAACGGCATCCAAAATGACTTCGTGTGTGTATGTGAAACTACTGAAAAGCGTTAGACGCAAAGCCGCCTCTCGACTATAAGCGCGAAAGCCACAAGAAACATCAGTGAATTTTCTGTTGATTGCACGGTTTATAATTGAGCGGACAATGCGGTTGCCAATCTTTTTGATCAACGGCATTTTTGGGTAATGTTTTGGGTCGGAAAAACGTGTGCAGGTAGTTATGTCAACCGAGCCATCTAAAATTGGAGCGATTAATTTTGGTATATCTAGCGCGTTAAATTGCCCGTCTCCGTCAATATGCACAATAACGTCAGCATGTCTTTTTAATGCCTCTTGTATGCCTGTTCTAAACGCTGCTCCTACACCACGATTGTTATCGTGTTGGATCACTGTTGCGCCAGCTTCTTTTGCTGCTTTCGCTGTGTTGTCCGTTGAGCCGTCGTCAACAACAATAATTTCTTCCTCGTCTATTCCGGGGATATTTTGGGGGATACTTTTAATAACCTGCTCAATCGTCGCTCGTTCGTTGAAAGCGGGGATTAATACACAAAGTTTGGTTGTTGCTTGGTTGTCCATAGTATATGACTAAAGAATATAATATAAATATCAATTTACGTCAAGAGGGGGTATTATTTTCCTGTTTTGGTGTGTTTTTTGCCGGCATAGCGTAAGAAAAGCGTGTAAATAAATATATTGCTGCCACTATCACAACAACTCCCGCCAGGCGATAGTCGTTTGAAATAATGAAAAACTTATATATTGCGTGGACGAAAATTGCCGCGAAAATACCTGTGTATATCCTGCCGGTTTTATGGAATTTTTCATTTCCAAGTGTTAGGCCCATAATTCCGCCGCATATTCCCAGCATAAGAGATGTAAATATTGCTTGAAAAAGTGTTTGGCCCAATGTTGTTGAAGTATTGCTTCCGATAAAAAATGCCATAATATTTTCCGTTACCGCAGAGCCGACGGCGATCGAGAAAAAATAAACTATTCCATCTACTGATTCCGTAAAATGTTTCTCATTGCGCACTAATTTGATGGCAGCCCAAAAGGTGATTATTTGTTGGATTATTGCCGGTAATAACGCGGAAATCGCGATCAGAATAAAATTATCATCACGTGAAAGTGAAGCGAACGGCGGAATAAACCCTACCGAAACAAATAGAGATTGCAGTACAATATTAGACGCAAAAACGGCCAAATAAATTATTATTCCCGCTAAAAACAGTTTGGCAAGTAAAAGTGGCGGTTCCGGTTCCTTTCTATCCCACCAACGTATTAATAATATCCACACCAAGGCGGGAAGGACTGCCACCGCAAGCACTACTGGAGAATTCATGTTTATATTGTAAAGCCAATTTGAAAACGGGGGAATGTATTTTTGGAGATCGCCACGGCCGCCCAAGGGCGGCCTCGCGAAGACGTTGTTACGCAGTTGTCTTTGCGAAGCGCCGCGACGGCGCTGACGCAATCTCCACTAACAGACAGTTGTGTCTGCGCTCGTCTTACAAATTTTTTGCACAATCATACTAGAAGTTGGTATAATCTCACCACGTGAAAACAAGCAAAAAAACAAAAATTATATTTGCAAGTCTTGGAGTATTTTTTTTCTTTGTGCTGATCGTTTCACCGGCAGTAACTTTTGCCGCAACTTTGACAGCGCAAGAAATTTCCGATGAATTTAAAACTGTTTATGGTCGTACTCCGACAAACCAAGAACTTGATTATTGGAAATCTCGTCGTGTGGACAAGAAAACCAATGAAGCAATGCTTGGCGCTATGTATTCTGCCAAGGCAGAAGAAGCCGCGGCCGCCAGTGGCGGTCCGGTAAAAGCAACTGGGAAGGATCTCGCTAAATATGTAACACAGGGTTTTAAGGAGGTTTATGGAAAACTTCCTAAAGCGGATGAAAAAGCTTGGTGGGCGGCGCGGGCGGCTTGTGGTAGTTTTGCGAAATACGCAGACATGATTGGTTCAATGAAATATCATAAAGCAAATAAAGTCACAATGGGTGCAGGCGGAAAAGAACAATTTTGCGCTCCTAAAGTCAGTAGCGAGGGTATTGGTGGCTTGAATACAAAATTAGGTATTAGCGGGAATAAAAGCGGACCAACGGTGAGAATCGGTGTTTGGTTGTCGAACAAATTTGTGACTGTCGGTTCATCTAACAAGTTTGTTTTTCAATATAACGGCGGCAAAAAAATATTTAATTCAGGAGAAACGGCAAAAGTGTCTTTGAGTGGTGGAGATTATGTTGTGACCGGTCCCAAGGGTTTCAAGAAAAATGTTGATCAAGCGCCAAAATTTACGCCTGCCGGCGGGGCGATAATGGAAGTTGTTAATTACAGTGACAAAGGTTCTTCCGGTACGAATTACAACCGTTTTCGAGGAAATATAATTGTGCAAAAAGACAGTGCTGGTCGCGGGCTTTGGGCGATTAATGAATTGCGTGTCGAAGATTACGTGAAAGGGTTAGCTGAAACTTCCGATAACGCTCCGGAGGCATTTCAAAAAGCTTTGGCGATTGCCGCACGTACTTACGTTTTAAATCACACCACTCTTGGCGGTCGTCAGCCACATAACGGATTTGATATTACCAATACGCCAAATGACCAGTGGTATAGAGGGTATAACTATGAATTAGTTACTCCCGGGTTTTCAAATTCGGTTAAAAACACTGTTGGTCAAGTAATTACCTATAACGGAAAATTAATTCCGGCGCTATATTTTTCCGGCAGTGACGGAAGAACCAGAAGCGCGCAAGAAGTTTGGCACTCTTCAAAATTCCCGTATTTGCAAAGCAAGCCGGATCCGTATGGCGGTAAAACTTTGCGCGGACACGGCGTGGGTATGAGCGGAGATGGAGCGGTTAACTATGCTCGTAAAGAGGGCTGGGATTACAAAAAAATTCTGCATTATTACTATACAAACGTAAAAATCGAGCGTGGGTATTAGGAGGGGGGGGCAGGATTTCTGTTATCCAAATAAGTGTGAAACCGTGTACGGAAACTTGACAAGGCACTGTTTTGGGAGTTTAATTATCCGTTAGTTTAAGGATGGTTTCTTGCCAATTTTTTTGCGGTAATCCGCACCCGTGACTCCGGGTAGGAGTTAAATTTTGTGGCAATTAGCCCCGAAAGGAACGTGTCATGGTATGCAAGTACAGTGGCTGGAATAGGGGTCAAGAGGAAGCACTTTTGAACAAGCTAGGTGGCCAAGAAGTGGCCATGAAGCTGCTCGACTGCCGTGAAGTCACCGTGCAGTTTCGCTCCGACAAAATCGCAGTCATTGAAGCGACTTTGTCGGTTCCCGTCTGGGGAACGATCACGCATCGTGGTCGGCGAAATGCTGAAAGCTATCGCGCGGGTCTTTCGTCAACCGGTTGCAAGATCTGCGTCTGGGCGAACAGTGCGCTTGGCCTTTTTGTGGCTTCTTCCGTCGACGAGGAGGTTGATCTTGGTTGCGCATCCGTCGCGGACTTGGGCTTCAAGGAAGCCACCCAGCTCGACGTAATTTGTGACAGGATAGTCACTCTTGGTTACGGGCTTTGCCTGCCCGAGGATGGTCCAGTACTGCGTGAGCAGTATTTGGTACAACCGAAAGACGAATGGGTACGTTTGGCTATGAAACCCATCCGCGGTTCGGACGGCGACCTGAATGTCTTCAGCGTCGAGCGCGTCGGGAGCGGTCTCTGGATCGGTGGGGGCTCTGGTAGCCCCGACATCTTGTTTGGTCTCGATGTCCGGTTCGTCTTCCGGCTCCGCAAACGGCCTCTGGTCGCTTAAAACTTCGGCCCATGTGGCAACTTGGTTCTTTGACCCTTTGCAATCCTAAAAAAATTGCAAAGGGTTATTTTTTTGTTAAAATTGTTTGCAAAAAGTCTTTTTTTGTGTTCATATATTTAAGAATTAGCCCATGCAACTTCTACAAAATCGCCGTATTTTATTACTTACCGAGTCGTATGCGCCGGAAATCGGCGGGATTCAAAATTATTTATCTGAACTTGTGGCGCAACTTTCTCCTGCGCATACTTTTGTTCTTGCCGAAAAACAGGTAAATGCTGATGCTTGGGATGCACAAAGAAAATATAAAATTGTTCGTTTTGATATGAGTCGTTTTTCGGTCCCACGTTGGCGATCGGTATATAAGCAACTAGAAAAAGCTGTTGTGGAATTTCAGCCGGAAGTCATTGTTTGTGGTAAGGCACTTTTCGAGGGGCGTGCTGCTAATCGTATTTTTAAAAAAACGGGAATTCCGTATGTTGTGATGACTTATGGAATGGAAATAAATACGTGGCTTAAAAATTGGAAAACAAAACGAGATCTGCTTAATGTTTTGGGAAACGCGCAAAATATTTTTGTGATAAATGAGCAGATAAAAAGTTGTTTGATAAAGGAACTAAAAAGTAAAGGGAATGTTAATTGCGAGAGCAAGTTTATAAAAATGTATCCCGGGGTAGATGATTATTTTTCTCAACCTTGCGAGGATGGAGAAAAAATAAAAAAAGAATTGGAAATTGAAGGGAAAAAAGTAATTGTCTCTGTTTGCCGTATTGTGCATCGAAAAGGAATCGATGTGGTGATTAACGCGATGAAGAATATTGGAAATGAAGTTCCGGAAGCGGTTTATCTTGTGCTGGGAGATGGTTCTGAAAAAAACTCGCTTGAAAAATTAGCGCAAGAAAAAGGAGTTGATAAAAAGGTTAAATTTTTAGGTAGAGTTTCTCGGGAAAAATTACGCGCAGTTTTTCAAATTTCCGATTTGTTTGTCCTTACTCCGCGAGATGAAGATGGTAATATGGAGGGGTTTGGGATAGTTTATCTGGAAGCGGCAATGGCCGGTCTTTGCGCGGTTGGCAGTAGATCAGGCGGTGTCCCTGAGGCGATTATGAATAATCAAACAGGACTTTTGGCACAAGAAAATGACGTAGACGATACGGCTGGTAAAATAATTAAATTATTGAAGGACGATGTATTAAGAAGGGGCTTGGCTGACAATGCGCACGCACGCGCTAAGTCCGAGTTTTCTTGGCAAAACAGGGGAATTTTATTTCGTGGCGTTGTTGAGTCAGTCGTTAATAGTAAAACATCAGAATGAGCGCTCTCTCAAGAATTCAATTTTTTGGTACGCTCACGAAAATAGTAACTGTGGTTTTGGGTGTTATTCAAACCGCAGTACTTTTGCGAATTCTCACGCCCGCTCAGTATGGAATTATTGGTATTGTTACTGCGTTAGCCAGTTTGGTGGGTGTTAGCCAGCATTTAGGTGTTGTTGACGCTACTATTAGAGAAATTGCCATGACGGATGATGTTCGGCATCGTGCCCATATATTTTGGGTATCAATTTGGTTTCGCATGTTGTTTACAATTCCAATTTCCTTTCTGCTTGTTATTTTTGCGTCTTTCATAGGAAACAATATTTATCATCTTCCTGAAATAACGGGCTTTATATTGTTAATGAGTATTATTTTAATATTACAAGGTCTTCAGGGCGTGTTGGGGGGAGTATATACGGGGTTGAGGCATTTCAAAGAATTATATTTTATTCAAATTATTACCGCTGCTCTTAATGTAGTTATTTTTACGTCGTTTGCTTACTTTTTCGGAGTAAAAGGATTTTTTATGGCAATGATGATCACCGTGACGATATTCATTTTGTTGTTATGTGTTTTTCTAAAACGGGTGATTGGTGGAAGTTTGGAACATCCGCGAAGGGCAGATTTTATCGCCGTGTGGAAAGATATTTTTCATACCGGTTTTTGGACTTATATTGCCAGAATTTTTTCAGTTGCTTGGCAACAAGCGCCCATGCTCATTTTGGGTAAATGGGCTTCCCCGGAAATTGTCGGTTTTTACAACGTCGCCTTAAGCTTTGGTTCGAAGTTAACTATTTTAGCTTCAGCAATAGGGGAAGTTAATCTGGCGTTTCTTAGTAACGCATATTCCAGGAGTATAGATGAGTTTAGAAAATTATCCGGTAAAACTTTGAATGAAGTTGGCGTGGTGATTTTGTTTGGAACGGGAACCATGGCTTTATTTGCTGATGTTTTGCTAAGAATTTTTGCGGGTAATTCCTATGCCCCGGCTCTGCAGGTTACAGTTTTAGTTAGCTGGGCTTACGCCATATTCGCCTTTCTTGATATCGCGACAAACACAATTTTTGTTCCAACACGGAAGGCACAATATAAGGCATATTCTTTTGGAGTTTTGGTTTTGGTTACTTTTGGGGTGATGTTTTTTATGCACAAAAGTCCGTTGGTCGCGACTGGTTGGGGCGTGTTAATTGGATCTCTAAGCGCTATGGCAGCAATGATTTATTTTGCGGAAGTTAATGCTAAGGTGCGCATTTTTTCCGAAAAATTAATCAATGTATTTTTACTATCCGTTCCTGTTTTCTATTTGACGATTATCTATCCTAATATAATTATCAGACTATGTATCTTTTTGGTTTTAGCCATAGTTTGCTTCTGGCTACTGTTGTTTGAAATCATGAAGAATTTTTTATCCACGAAGTTTACCCATGGAAAAACGTGAAGTAGTTATTTTTGCAGGAGCTTTATTTGACAGTGCGCTTTGGACAAACCGCCAGCAAATTGCCGTGCGTCTGGCAGAGAGAGGATGGAAAGTTATTTATGTTGAACCACGTCTTTTTTGGCTTCACATGCTTTTTGGAAATTTCCCGGGGAGAAATAGAAGATGGCAATGGTTTTTGCGTAGCCACTTTCCGTGGCAAGCTCAAAATAATCTAACAGTTATTTCTCAAATCAATATTGTGCCATGGTCCAGAGAAAGCGGATGGGTTTCTTGGTTAAACCATTTTATCAATAGACCGATAGTGCTTACGCACATCTTTCTAAAAGGTTTTCGTGATCCTTCTGTGATTATTTATGATACGGAAGCCGCTCAATATCTGAAAGATTTTCCATACTCCAAAATTGTATATGACTGTGTAGACGATCATGGCGCGCAAGCCGGCGTTGATCGTAACCAAGGTCGTGTTAAAGAAGAAGAAACATTAATAGCGGCTAGGGCGGACACGATCAGTGTTACCACACAAATATTGTATGATCGTTTTTGCGGCCTGAATAACAATACTGTTCTTAATCCAAATGCGGCGGATGTTTCAAAATTTATTGAATGCAACAAAGAGGAGCCAGCTGATGTTAAGGGAATCGCTCATCCAAGAATTGGTACGGTTGGGGCATTGGATGACTATAAAATAGATTCAAAACTATTAATGGAAGTTGCTCAAATAAAAAAAGATTGGCAATTTGTTTTAGTTGGACCCCAGGATTACGCGATAAATAATGATAATGGCGGAGGCATTAGCGAATTAAAGAAATTATCAAATATCCAATTTTTGGGAGCAAGAAAATCTGATGAGATTCCGGCTTATGTAAATTCGTTTGATGTGGCAATAATTCCGTATCGGGAAAGCAAATATAACGATGCCTCTTTTCCGTTGAAATTCTGGGAATTTATGGCCGGCGGAAAACCGGTGGTCGCCTCGGGGTTGCCCGAGCTTGCTAAGTACAAAACAATGATTACTCTCGCAAAAAATTCTTCTGAATTTATCGCGGGAGTAGAAAAAGCATTAAAAGATACTCCTGAGGAGAAAAAGAAACGTGTATCTGAAGCAATGAGTCATGATTGGGGAACGAGGGTGGACGTGATAGAAAATATGCTGAAATAGGGGATCGTCCTGTCAAAAAAACCATTTTCAGCTATATTTAAGTCGTGCATATAGCTTTAGACGGGTCTGACTTGGCCACAAAAAAATTTGACGGCACATCTGTTTATGTGCGGAAAGTCTTGCCGCTTTTGGCCGATGAACTTAACAGGAGAGGTCATAAAGTAACTGTTTTTTCTCATACACCCATAGAACAGGGCGTATTTAGAGGTGAAATAGAAACGTGTATTACAAAAGGGCGTCGTTTTTGGACGCAAACTGTTTTGTCGAGAGCGTTATTTAGATTACGGCCGGATTTACTTTTTTTGCCTATTCAAACAGTGCCTCTTTATCGACCGGCAAATTTAAAAGTTGTTGCCACTATTCATGATCTTGATTTTCTTGAGTATCCGCAAATGTTTGATTTTAAGGAGCTTTTTCTTTTGCGATGGTTCACGAGAGTAGTGGCTCGAAATGCAACACGGCTCATAGCTGTTTCAAACACGACAAAAGATTGCATAGTGAAACGCTACAAAAGAAAAGAAGAGGATATCTCTGTTGTCTATCATGGTTATGAAAAACAACAGTTTCGTTTACCGATATCAGTAGATGAAAAAATTGAAACAACGGCTAGTATGAGAAAAAAATACGGAATTCCCGCCAATTGCGTTTTGTTTGTTGGGGCTCTTCAGCCAAGAAAAAATATCGAAACTCTCATTTCCGCTTTTGAATTGCTAAAAAAATCCGGCAAATCGGAACATTTGGTTTTGATCAGCGGAAACGCGTGGAAGAGCGAAAAAATTATCAGACGTATTAATGAGTCGTCGTTTAAGGATCATATCCATGTTTTAAAAAACGTGCCAGATGAAGATTTGGCAAAACTCTATTGGAACGCGAAGGTTTTTGTTTTGCCTAGTTTTGCCGAAGGTTTCGGTCTTCCTCTTTTGGAAGCGATGGCATGCGGTATTCCGGCTGTTGTTTCAAATGTTTCGGCGTTGGCGGAAATCGGAAAAAATGGGGCTACCCTTTGTGATCCCAATAATCCGGAAGACTTTCATTCCGCCCTTGAGAAAATATTATCAAGTGAAGAAGAATTTCAAAAATGTAAAAATGCCGGATTGCAACGCGTTAAAGATTTTTCATGGGAGCGCGCAGCGCAAGAAACAGCTGATGCGATCGAAAAATCATTTGATAAGCTGTAAAATATTGTTATGGACGTTTCGATTATTATTGTAAATTGGAATACTGGAAATTTGTTGCGTCAATGTTTGGATTCGATTGTCCTCGGATTTTCCAAAGGTGAAAATTACGAAGTATTGGTTATCGACAATAATTCAAAAGATCAGAGCATAGCCATGGCTGAAGGCAGTCCTCAAAAAGCACAGTTTTTCGTGATGAAAAAAAATCTTGGTTTTGCCAAAGCCAACAATGTAGGTATTAGACAAGCATCGGGGGATTATATTATTTTGCTCAATCCTGACACGCGAGTTTTGGAGGGAAGTTTTACAAACTTAATTCATTTTCTATCCGTTCATCCGGATGCGGCAGCTGTGGGTCCTAAACTACTCAATGACGATTTAACTTTTCAGCCATCTTGCCGCAGGTTTCCGATGTTGTTTGTGCTTGCTTTAATGTTTTTGAAAATTCATCACTTCTTTCCGAAAATTAAATCTTTTAGAGATTATTTGATGTCTGGCTTTGATTGCACTAAAGATCAAATTGTCGATCAGATTATGGGGGCGTGCATGGTTATACCAAAGAAGGCGATTGCAAGCATTGGTCTTCTCGATGAAAGATACTGGATTTGGTTTGAAGAGGTTGACTGGTGCAAGAGGGCTGCTAGTAGTGGGATGGCTATTTGGTTTTCTCCTTCCGGTGAAATAATTCACCACGGGGGAGCATCTTTTAGCGCTGCTTTTGTTCCCGTAAGAAAGGAATGGAGATTTATGAGTTCGGCTTTGCGATACACTCGCAAACATTTGGGCTTCAATGCATTCTGTTTACTTTTGATTTTTGTTCCGATCGGTCTTGTTATCGACGGCTTTTCTTTTTTTGTGTGGCTTAAACGTAAACAGCAAGTATCATGAACTTATTGCAGACGACAAAAACAAAAGATAATAAAGAAGGTCCTCTGATTCTTGGTCTGATTGGAGTCGCGGCTATATCTATTTTTCTTAGTTTATTTTTTAGCGCACAGGCAGGGCTGTTGCTTCTTGCTGGTGCGTGGGCGGCAGCTTTCTCCTGGAAATATCCCAAGCGCGCTTTTTGGGTATTACTTTTCTTTGCACCCATTTTGTCGATATTGAAAATCACGGAAACGCTCAGCTTAGTCACGCCGTTGAAGGATTTTATTATTATCGCCCTTTTTCTGCGCGTTGTTATTTTCCCAATATTGCGAAAAGATGATCAATATCGTCGAAATGTTGTCATTGCCCCAATTATCTTACTTGTTATTTATGCGATTTTTGGTGTGTTCCGAGCGGACAGCCATCTGCTTGGTATTTTAAGATTGCGAGACATTTTGCTTTATGTGCCGATGCTTTGGATTGCGCGTGGATTGATTAACACAAAAAGAGATTTTATAAATTTTCTCAGAGTAATTTTTTCCACGGTTGCATTAACATTGTTTTTGGCGGTAATTCAAATTGTTTTTTTCGCCGATGGAGCCGTTCTGCGCTTTGATCCGTCTAATAGTTCATGGATACCGCGCGCTTCAAGCGTATTGGCTCACCCAAATAATTTGGGAAGTTATCTGATAATAATTTTGCCTATCATGTTTGCTTATGCGTGGAGAAAGTTCAAATTTTCCTACCAATATATTTTTATTGTGCTGACGGCAATTGTGGGAGCAGTTGTTGTTTACGCCACATACTCTCGCAGTGTTTGGGTGGCCTTCGCGATAAGTATCTTGGCGCTGATTTTAATCAATGCCAGACAAAAAAGAAAAATTCACGCGAAGTATTTGATTTTTGGAGCCATTATTATTGTGGTTGGCATGTTTTCTTTTCCGCGGGTTGGAAATCTGCTTAGAACGGCCATAGATCCGACATATGGTAGCAATGCCGAGCGCTTGGAAATTTTGACTGGTCTTGTCGCGAGCTCGACCAACACAAGCGCGTTAATTGGTAGGGGCTTGGGCGATGTGTATCAAGGAACCGGACGGCAAATAAATATTTCATTGTCCGATATTGTTTCCGCCGATGACCAAGGCGTGCGTACTGCCAAAGACAGGACGTTTGTGGACAACGCCGTAATAAAAACCTGGACAGAAACGGGGCTAGCGGGATTATTAATAATTGTTTTTCTGTTGTGGCGAGTTTTACGTTTGGCATGGGAAACTGCCGAAAAAGAGAACACTGGCCAAGTAAAAACTTTTGCAGCAGGTTTCTTAAGCGCAACACTTGGACTCGTTGTAATGTCGTTTTTTCTAGATATCCCCGAGGTTTTTCCAATAGCGCTATATTGGTGGACCTTTGTAGGAATTTTGGAAGCACTGCCATATTTGGAGGGAAAATTTCAAAGCATTAATTAGAGAGCTGGTACGCGTAACTTGACAAAACCTGTTTTAGGAGCATAATTTCATGTTCTGGTGTTAGATTGTCCCTTTTTAAGGAGTTGTCACATGACGACGCGAAGAAACGTTGTCGCAGACGACATTTATGGCACGTTCAATGATCGAAAATGGGAACTGGAGAGGCGACTTCGGGAAGGTACGCTTGACCCTGTGAAGGTCTGCGCTGGCCTTCAGGCAGTAATTGAAAACAGTGGCTGGTCTAAGTTCCCCGTCTGGCGAACGATCACGCATCGTGGTCAGCGAAATGCCGAGAGTTACCGCGCTGGACGGTTGTCGACGGGTTACATGGCGAGCGACTGGGCGAACAGTATGCTTGACCGTTTTGTGACCTCTTCTGTCGACGAGGAGGTGGATCTCGGTTGCGCATCCGTCGCGGACTTGGGCTTCGAGGAGGCCACCCGGCTCGATGTAATTTGTGACAGGATTGTCACTCTTGGTTACGGACTTTGTCTGCCTGAGGATGGTCCAGTATTGCGCGAGCAGTATTTGGAGCAGTCGAAAGACGAATTCGTACGTTTGGCCATGAAGGCCATCTGCGTTTCGGACGGCAGTCTGCACATCTTCCGCGTCGGACGCGTCGGGGATATTTTGTGGCTCTACGGGCGCTATGGCTCTTCCGACTCTCTGTTCTGTCCTAGGCGCCATTTCATCTTCCGGCTCTGCAAGCGACCCCTGGTCGCTTGAAACCTTGGGCTCCGTCGCGCGTGGATCCTTGGAAACTTGGTTCCTTGACCCTTTGCAATCCTAAAAAAATTGCAAAGGGTTATTTTTTTTGCCAAAAATCTCAAAAAATGGCTTAATATAGTAATCTATGAAAGCGCACATTCAGATTGTTGGTTGGAACCATCATCAATATATTGGTACCTGTATTTTGTCGTGTCTAAAACAGACGGTACAAGTGCCCGTGTTGTATATAGATAACGCTTCTGTTGATGAATCAGTGGCTTATGTGCGTGAAAAATATTCAAATGTGGCAATTATCGAAAATAAGGATAACCGCGGATATACGGGTGGTCACAACGATGGCCTGAAAAAAATTAGCGATTCGGAAATTGCGATATTGCTTAACCCCGACGTAGTTTTGGAAGAGAATTTTGTAGAGGAAATATTGAAATCTTTCGAAAAAAATAATTCCCAAAAAATAGGAGCTGTCGTACCGCTTCTTCTACGCACAAAAACAAGAAGCGATTCAGGAGAAATGAAAACAATCGTTGACGCGTATGGTATGAAGATTTTGCCAAGCATGCGCGCCGTGAATCGCTTTGAAGGCGAGTCGATAGATCTTGCGGAAAAAAATAAAAATGAAAGTGACAACCCGTGGGGATTCACAGGCGCGGCGGTGGCTTTATCCAGAGAGGCGATTAACGATCTAAGCGTTAGTGGTGAATTTTTTGACGAGAAACTACATTCTTATCGCGAGGACGTGGATGTTTCGTGGCGTTTAAATAATCGGGGTTGGAAAATTGTGGGCAGTCCCAATGCTCGTGCGTGGCATGCCAGGGTGGCAAAAAAAGGTGAGAAAAAAAACGGGCATATTCTGCGTCTTTCTTGGAGAAATTATTTTTTTGTAGTTATGAAAAATGCTTCCCAAGAAGATATCCGCAAAAATATCTTGCCATTTTCCACGGAAATAATTATGCGTGTTGCACAGTTTATTATAACGCCAGCCCTGTGGATGGGAGTAGGCGAGTTTGTTGCTCTTCTGCCGGTATTTCTTCAGAAAAGAAGAGAGCTGTATCATTGAAATTATGGAAAAGATTAAATTCTCCGTTATTATCGTCAACTATTATTCGGGACTTCTTACAAAGGCGTGTATTCAATCAGTGCGTCGTTCTTGCAATCGTGATGACTACGAAATATTTGTAGTGGATAACGGATCACATGACGACAGTCGTGAGATTTTAACGTCCGAAGTGGACAATATTAAGGTGAAATTTATGAACAAGAACCTGGGATATGCCGGTGCAGTCAATATAGCGCTGAGTGAAACAAGCGGAGAATATATAATTTTATTGAATCCCGATATTGTTGTTCTAAAAGATGGCATTAATGAAATGTTGAAATTTATGGATGCTCATCCGCAAGCGGGGATTTCCGGCGGGCAGTTGGTTAATCCCAATGGTAGTATTCAGGAATCCGCATTTCGTTTTTATTCACCGATGACAATATTGTATCGTCGTACTTTTTTTAAATATCTGCCGTGGGCGAAAAAACATTTGGACAGAATTTTTATGCGCGATAGCGATTTTACAAAAGAGCAAAAGGTTGATTGGATTTTGGGCGCTTGCATGTGTGTTCGCAGAGCGTCTTTAGATGTAGTCGGTCCAATGGATGAAAGATTTTTCTTGTATTTTGAGGATATGGATTGGTGTCGTCGCTTCCTCGAAAAAAAATGCGAAGTTTGGTATGTGCCCCAAGCGCGTTTTGCGCATTATCACAAAAGGGAGTCGGCACGTGAACAAGGTATTTTTGCATTTTTTAGTCCGGTCGCGCGTATTCATATTCATTCGGGAATTAAATATTTCTTGAAATACAGATCTAAAAACAGATCCGTGAATGACACGACAAAATTATCGTCTAATAATATAAAATAATGGATCTGCACAGAATAGCCGTGAATGGCTTTGAAGGCCCTCTAAATCTGCTTCTGGATCTTATTGAATTAGAGAAAATGGATGTTAGTCGTTTATCTTTAGCTCACGTTACGAACCAGTATTTGGAGATTCTTCGCGGCATGGAAGATTTACGTCCGGAAGCGATTGCTGAATTTCTCTCGGTTGGAAGCAGGTTGATTCTTATTAAATCTCAGCGCCTCTTGCCGCAATTTGAATTGACTAACGAAGAAGAGGAAAACATATTGTCGTTGGAAGAACAATTACGCCAGTATCAACAATATCGAGAAAAAGCGAAGATTATTCGTCAATTATGGACGAATTGTGGTCGGTTATTTGAACGAGAGAGTTATCTTGGTGTCGCCGTGTCGTTTTATCCTCCATCGGGATTTTCGACTTTGAATATGCAGGCAGCAATGAACGGTTTAGTCGCAACGTTGCCTGTTATGGAAAATATTCGCGAAGAAGAAGCGGCTGCCAGAGTTGTTTCCTTGGAACAGAGAATATTGGAAATAAGGGAGAGGATAAAAGATACGGTAACGACTTCATTTAGAGATTCTTTGGGTGGAGCAAAGAGAGCCGACGTAGTTATTTCATTCTTGGCCTTGTTGGAGCTTATTAAGCAAAAAATTGTTGCTGTTGAGCAGGAAGACTCTTTTCAAGATATGTTTATTCGTAAGAGAGAAAATAATGGAACAAGTTTCTAGTAAAAACGATAATAGCGAAACCAATAGAGAAGTATCGGATAGTGAACTAATTTCTGAATTGGAGGCGTTGCTTTTTGTCTCCGGAGAACCGATGGAAATCGCGCTTCTGGTTAAGTTTATTGGATCTGATGAGGAAAAAATAAATACGTGCCTGAAAAAGTTAGAAGAAAAGCTAGACAATTCTGATAGCGGTATGCGTTTGTTGTTTGCTTCAACTGGTGTGCAAATTGTTACTGCCCCTAAGCACAGTGCGCTTATTGAACGTTTTCTGCAGTATGGAACACGGGAGCAACTTGCACCGGCGGCGGCTGAAGTTTTGGCAATCGTGGCATATCGCGGACCAATTCATCGTGCAGGCATTGAAGCGATTCGTGGAGTCAATTCATCGTTCTCCTTGAGACAGCTTTCTGTGCGCGGTTTAGTTGATCGTTATCCCAGTGAGAAAGATAGTCGCGTATTTCTGTATAAGATAAACGCGGAATTTCTACGTCATTTGGGAGTAGCGCGAATTGAGGATCTTCCCGATTTCGAAAAATTCAGGCAACATGAGGGAATGACTAATTTGGAAAAATCTGTAGATTTGAAAACAGAAAATCAAGATTCTTCAAAAGATTTTGAGAAAAAATGATCGCTCAATTGTTAGCAATCTTTGTTGGTTCCATGTTGAGTATTCCTGCTCCCCAGTCACTTAATGACCCCGGGAAGTTTTTGACTGAAATTATCCCGGAAGGGCGCGTGTTAGATGCACAGACAGAAAAGAGGGATGGCGCGCCGGTTCGGTCTAATTCTTCCGAACTGCCTGAACTGTCTGCCGAATCTTTTGTTGTTGTTGATGTTGGTTCTGGTTCAGTTATTGCCGCAAGAAATCCATCGGCAGTACACCCTGTGGCAAGCTTAACAAAACTGTTAACCGCGCTAACTGTTATGCAAAACTCCAATCTGAATGATGTTGTTGAAGTTGGACCAAATGCTGTGAAGGCCGGTGCTTCGGGGTCGGGTATGCAATTAAAATTGGGCGAGAAGATTCGGCTGCAAGATTTGCTTGCGGGACTATTAATAAATTCAGCAAACGATTCCGCTGTCGCTTTGGCTGAGCATGTTTCCGGGAGCGAAGCAAAATTTGCCGAAAAGATGAATAAAGTTGCCGGAGATTATGCTTTGTCCAGGACGCATGTCGTGAATGCGACTGGTTTTGACAATGCGGAACATTTTTCTTCCTCATATGATATGGGGTTGCTTTTGTTGCACGCCTGGAGAGACCCTGTGTTGGGTGTTTACTTGCGTTCATCGTCTCTCACGGTAAAATCGGTCGACGGAACAATAAAGCACAATCTTAAAACAACCAATCGGCTTTTGGGAGAAAGAACGGACATTTTGGCAGGAAAAACGGGATTCACTGATGCCGCGGGTCAAAGTTTAGCTATTGTTGCTGAGAATGAAGAGGGCAGACCGGTGATTGCGGTTTTGTTGGGAAGCAAGGATCGTTTTGGCGAGATGGACCATTTGTTGAATTGGGTTTTCAAGACGTTTAGTTGGGATAAAGCGTAGTTGCATTTAGTAATATTTTTCTAGCATAATTGCATCAAATAAAAATTAACCCTAAATAGATGATCCGTTTTTCCGATCCAACATTAGTGGCAGAAGTTACGAAGATATTGGTTTTAGCTACAATATCTTTTATTGCGGCGATTTCCGCGACGCCGTTGATGACTCATTTTTTGTACAAGTACAGATTTGCAAAGTCCATTAGAAGCGGATCCACACCTATATATACAGCTTTACATAAAAAAAAGGAGGGAACTCCTACTGGTGGAGGAGTGTTGATTTGGAGTACGACACTTTTCTTAGCGTTTTTCTTGGCGGTTTTCCAGAATTTATTTCCTCATTCTGTAATTGGTGGATTATCTTTTCTCACAAGAAGTGAAACCTTGCTTCCTTTGGGAGCACTGGTTATTACCGCATTGGTTGGTTTGGTAGATGATTATTGGAATGTGAGAAAAATTGGTCCTTTTGGCGGAGGTTTGAGAATGACTCATCGAATAATTATTTATACCGTTATTGCGATTGTCGGTGCGTGGTGGTTTTATTATAAATTGGGATGGAATCAATTTCATGTTCCGGCTGTTGGAGATTTTATTATCGGTTTTTGGTATGTTCCACTTTTTATATTTGTGATTGTCTCAACAGCTTTTTCTGTTAACGAAACAGATGGGCTGGATGGTTTGGCTGGTGGAATATTAGCTTTTTGCTTTGGTGCCTTCGGCGTAATCGCTTTTTCTAAAGGAATGGTGGATTTAGCCGCCTTCTGTGCTGTGATTATTGGTGCATTAATGGCGTTTCTTTGGTTCAATGTGTATCCTGCACGTTTTATTATGGGAGATACTGGGGCCATGAGCATGGGAACAACTTTGGGTATTATTGCGATGCTCACAGATTCTGTTTTGGTGCTGCCGATTATCGGTTTGCCATTAGTTGTTGAATCTTTATCAGTTATTATTCAGGTTACTAGTAAAAAAATACGCGGTAAGAAAGTATTTCTGTCTGCTCCCATCCACCACCATTTTGAGGCAATGGGTTGGCCGGAAACAAAGGTGACGATGCGTTTCTGGATCATTGCCGCTATTTCCGCTGCAATTGGAATTGTTATTGGTATTATTGGTGGTGGAAAACAATCAATATTTTAATATAAATAGTATAGGATAATGAAAAATCCCCCGGATTTACTCCTCTTACTAGCCATAGTCACATTAGTTTCACTTGGAAGTTTAATGTTGGTTAGCGCTTCTTCTGTTTTGGGATTGGATTTGCATGGAGATCCTTATTATTTCGTGCGGCACCAATTTTTAAACGGGATTTTGCCCGGCATAGTGGTTTTAATTATCACGATGTCGATTCCATATTCTTTTTGGCGTCGGATGGTGATGCCTTTTCTTGTCAGTGTAATTATTTTGCTTTTGCTAGTTTTTGTGCCTTCTTTGAATATGTCTTATGGAGGCGCGGCGCGATGGGTGCATTTGGGATTTTTCTCGGTCCAACCGGCAGAATTTGCTAAATTGGCTGTAGTTTTATATCTGGCAGCGCTTTTCTCTAGTAGAGAAAAGGAACACGGAAACATACACGACGCGCTCGCTCCATTTTTGACAGTTGTAGGACTGATTGCGGTACTAATCATCAAACAGCCGGACATGGGAACTTTGGTCGTTGTTTCAGGATCTGCCATGATAATTTATTATTTGGCGGGGGCGAACATTAAACGTTTGTGGATGATTCTGGGGGCGGGTGTAGCTAGTTTAGTAGTACTTATTCGTCTTGCGCCTTATCGAATGGCGCGTTTTACAACTTTTTTAAATCCGGAATCTGATACTAAAGGAATGGGTTACCAAATTCACCAAGCTCTTTTGGCTGTAGGGTCAGGGGGTGTTTGGGGATTGGGCTTCGGTCGCGGAAGACAAAAGTTTAGATATTTGCCGGAGCCGGCAGGAGATTCCATTTTTGCAATTGCGGCAGAGGAGTTGGGGTTTTTGAGAATTTCCATACTGCTCGCGCTGTATGCGTTTATTGTTATCCGTGGTTACCAAATTGCCAGAAATGCTCCTGATACATTTAGTAAATTAACTGCCGCGGGGATAACTTCTTGGTTTTTTGTGCAGGCAGTTGTGCATATTGGCGCGAACTTGTCTATTTTTCCATTGACCGGCATTCCATTACCCCTTGTTTCTTATGGTGGGTCGGCGTTGGTTATTTCGTTGATTGGTGCTGGAATTTTGTTGAATATATCAAGATATTCGAAAACGTAAATCTTCGCAGGGTCGCTCAAGAGAATATATCTCGTAGCTTTTCAGGTAAGTGATGAGTATTATTAATAATTCTCAATTCCTGCTAAAATGGGCATAAGAGCGATGATGTTTTTAATTTACACCCATATAAAATGCGTATCGTACTGACTGGCGGTGGTTCAGGCGGACATCTAACGCCGCTTATTTCTGTTGCCGGTGCTTTGCGAAAAATGTATGCCGATGGAGAAGTAACTTTTCCCCCAAGCCGAAATAGTGGTCTAGAGATAATGTATGTTGGGGTTGTTTCGGAAATAGATAAAGATATGCTTGAAGCTGCGGATATAAAATGGCAGCATATTCCTTCGGGGAAAATTCGTCGTTATATATCGGGAGCAGCACTGACATTTGTGGATATGTTTGTTTGGTTGCCAATAGGAATTTTGAAAGCGCTATGGACAATGTATGTGTTGATGCCAGAAACGGTCTTTAGCAAAGGAGGATATGGTTCTATACCGGTAGTGGTAGCTTGTTGGTTTTATCGTATTCCCGTTTTAATGCATGAAACGGATATTGTTCCTGGTATGTCGAACAAAAAATTGGCACGTTTCGTTTCCGCTGTTGTGGTTGGATTTCGCAAAACAGAGGAAAGTTTTCAGGCGGATCGTGCGTTTGTGGCTGGCACACCTTTGAGATCTATTTTTTATAACCTTCCAACTAAAGAAGAAGCGCGTAGTATTCTAAATTTGCATGATCGTAAGCCGATTATTTTTGTGACAGGAGGAAGCCAAGGCGCTCAGCGTATTAACAATTTGATCTTGGAATTATTAATAAAAATACTGCCGGAGTTTCAAGTTGTTCACCAGGTTGGACAATTGAACTATGATCCCGTGATGTCGTTTGTAAACGACACATTGAAAAATTTTCCTGATATTAACGACTATCATGTTAAGGGCTTCATGGACGAAAAAACAATGGGAGCATGTTTTGCTGCGGCTGACTTGGTAATTTCAAGAGCGGGTGGTACAACACTCGCTGAATTATCCGCGGCTGCAAAACCAGCAATTTTAATTCCCCTTGGTGAGTCTGCAAATAATCATCAATGGGAAAACGCGTATTTTTATCGGGAGGCCGGTGCTGCAGTAGTTGTTGACGAAAGCAATCTTTCACCTGCGTTAATGGAGTCCACAATCAGGAGGATATTTCAACGGCAGAGTGATTTAGAGTTGATGGCATCACGATCCAAACAATTAGCGCGCCCATCCGCCGCTCTCGACATCGCGCAATTAATTGTGCAAATGGGACTTGGGTTTATGCCAAGAAGGAAAAAAGATTCGGATCAAGTGGTATACGACAAAGCCAGTGCAAAATGATAGTTAGTGAATAAACTGTAATTTTTACTTGTTTTAGTGTTGTTGGGCCGGTTTTGCCTATAGTATAAGAATATTCCAAAAATTCCCTTTTTCTATTATGCTCAATCGGATGAGTGAAGTGTTTAAACAAAAAGAGAAAGTATATTGTTTAGGTATCGGAGGTATTGGACTATCCGCTGCTGCGCAGTGGCTAAAAGCGCTTGGTGTCTCTGTGGCTGGCTCGGATATGACAGACTCCGGTATTACACAAATGCTGCGTGAGAAAGGGATTTTAGTTGATATTTCCAAAGAAACTAAAGAAATTCCTAAAGATACAGAGCTTTTGGTTTATTCGGATGCTGTGCCATTTGAACATCCGGCTAGGAAATTTGCCAGAGATAATGGGATTAGGGAGATGAGCTACGCGCAGTGTTTGGGAATTCTCACTGATAATTATCGGTGTATAGCGATTGCGGGGAGCCATGGAAAATCTACGACCACTGCACTTATTGCTCATATTTTAATACAAGCAGGGGTGGATCCAACCGTTGTAATTGGCACGAAAATACCCACGATGGATAACACAAATTTTCGTTTAGGAAAAAGCGACATTGTGATTGTTGAAGCCGATGAATATAAAAATCATTTTTTAGAACTTAACCCTGCTGTCGCCGTTATTACTAATGTTGATTATGACCATGTTGATACTTTTCCGACACGCGAATTATATTTGGAAGCATTTAAAAAATTTGTTGGAAAAATTAAATCTTCTGGCTTATTGATTTCGTGTGGGGGAGATTTGGCCACGAACGAATTATTGTCTCTTCGTACCGATTTAAAGAAAATAGTTTTTGATTTTTCGGATGAAAATAATTCTGATCTTGGGGAAAATGTGGCAGAATATTTGATAAATAAAATCACAGATAATTCGTCTGGATATGCACAAAAATTTGCACTGGCCGTTTCGGGAAAAGGATATGGAGAGTTTTCTGTTTCTTTTCCCGGGGATCACTTTTTGTTGGATGCCACGGCAGCTATCGCGGTGGCATTATTCTGCAATATAGATATTGTAGAAATTCGAAAAGCGTTGGCGTCTTTTAAGGGCACTTGGCGCAGATTTGAACTGGTTGGAGAATTTAACGGGGTGCCTGTTATTTCCGACTACGCGCATCACCCAACGGAGTTGAGAGCGCTTCTGCAAGGAACCCGTCTTGCTTATCAAAATAAAAAAATTACGATTGTTTTTCAACCACATCACGGCGCGCGTACAGCTGCTTTTGGAAAAGAATTCGTTATGGCTTTAAAAGAAGCGGACGATGTTATTGTTGTGGATATATACGGAGTTGCCGGTCGAGAAAATTCCACCAACGGAACAGATGTAAGGGGGTGGGTTGATGAATTACGGTCAATGGGTTGTAACGCAGAATTTGCGGCAAATTTGGATGTTGCAGAAAAAATCTTAAGAGACAGCGAAATTAGAAAGGATGTTATTCTCTGCGTTGGTGCAGGAGATATTGATCAGCTTGCCAGAAAAATAGGAGCTTCTTCATCGTTATTAAAATAAATTATGCAAATAGAGGAAAATGTAATTTTATCTAAATATTGCACATGGCACGTTGGCGGTCCGGCGAGATATTTTGTTAAGGTTAGTAAAATAGAAGACTTACAAGAGGCATTACTTTGGGCTTCCAATAATAAAATGGAATTTTTTATTTTAGGCGGAGGATCCAATACGTTGTTCAGTGACACGGGTTTTTCTGGCCTGGTGATTAAAATTGATTGTCGTAAGATTGATATTGAAGAAAATGAATTACGCGCCGAAGCTGGTGCAATCATGAAGGTTGCTGTTTTGCATGCTGCTGAAGAGGGCTTGGGGGGCATAGAGCATCTTGCCGGTATACCGGGAACAGTCGGCGGAATGGTAAGAGGAAACGCGGGAGCTTTGGGCACGGAAATTAAAGACCGTCTTCTCCGCGTAAAAGTTTTGCATAAAAATGAAAGTGGTTGGCAAATTGAGACAATCGACAGAAAAGATATTTTCTTCGCTTATCGAGAATCAACCTTTAAACGAGAAAAAGGCAGTTATATTATTTGGGAAGCATTTTTTAAATTAGATAAATCCAACAAAGAGGAAATTATAAAATTGGTTAACGATGATCTAAGGATAAGGAAAGAACGTCAGCCGTATGATTTTCCCAGTGCAGGGTCGGTTTTTAAAAATCCTTCTGCTGAACGTTCGGCTGGAATGCTTATCGAGGAGAGTGGTTGTAAAGGAATGAATGTTGGCGGGGCCTTTGTAAGCGAAAAACATGCAAATTTTATTGTAAATAAGGGCGGGGCTACTTCTTCTGATATCCTGGGATTAATTAAAGACATCAAAAAGCGGGTTTTAGAAAAAACCGGAGTGACGTTGGAAGAGGAAGTAGTAATAGTTTAGATGGTTATGAAGAAACATCACATCCCCTATGTTTCGCTTCTTTTTGGCATCTTTTTTCTTTTTTTGTTTATCTTTCTAGTACTTCATTTCGACTGGTTTAAAGTACAAGAAGCAATAACGTTTCTGACTTGTCAAGAGAGGATAAATACGTTATTCTATTGTCATTGATAACTTATATTACATATGCAATATTCAGTTGTAGTTCCCGCGTATAACGAAGAGGGCAATATTAAGTTGCTGGTCGAAAAAATTCAGGAAGTAATGAATAGTATGGGTTCCGATTGGGAACTGATTTTTATTGATGATGGTTCTCGCGATAAGACCTATGAAAAAATGTTGGCAGCAAGACAGTCCGATTCGCGTATTAAGATTATTCGTTTCCGACGTAATTTTGGTCAATCGGTAGGGTGGCAAGCGGGATTTGATTTTGCAAGCGGGGACATCGTAATAACCATGGATGCTGATATGCAAAATGATCCGGTCGATATTCCCGCGATGGTAAAAATGATGAAAGAAAATGGGTTTGATGCCGTCTCCGGTTGGCGAGCAAGTCGACAGGATTCTTTGTATTTGAAAGTTTTGAGTAAAATTGGGAACTGGCTACGCAGAATTATGACCGGCGATAAAATCCATGATCATGGATGCAGTTTGAAGGTTTATAAAAGAGAATGTCTTGAATCAATGGAATTCTATAGTGACCTGCACCGTCGTTACATAACAGCGTTACTTTCTTGGAAAGGTTTTAATGTCGGCGAGATGAAAACGCGTCACCATGCTCGCCGATATGGTGTGTCAAAATATTCTGTGCGAAAAAAGTGGAAAGGTTTGCTGGATTTGCTTGTTGTAAAATTTTGGATGCAATATTCAACAAGGCCCATTCATCTTTTTGGTTCGCTTGGGTTTCTTTTGGCTGGTGCCGGTTTTTTATTGGGTGGTACGCTCGGGGGGCTTTGGTTGTTACGCATGATTTCTCTCCAAAATAGGACGTCGCCTCTTTTGGCCGTCTTGCTTGTTATGGTTGGTTTGCAATTAGTTATGACGGGGTTTATCGCTGATACAGTTGCTATGACTTATTATTCAACAAAGCGTGCTTACAATATTGAAAATCTTGAGGGACTGACGGAAAAGGAATGAAGTTGTTGTTAATTAACAACGAGTTTCCCCCAATTGGCGGAGGTGGCTCAACGGTAACAAAGTATGCCGCGAAGTATTTTTCTGAGGCAGGTCATGATGTAACAGTTGTTACTTCATCTTTTCGTGATTTGCCCAGAAGGGAGACCATGGAAAATGGAGCGAAGCTTATTAGAGTATCGGCAGTTAGACGTTATCAGGATTTTTGCGCTGCGTGGGAACTAATTAGCTTTGGCATTTCAGCTTTTTTCTTTTGCTTGTGGTATGTTCCGCGCCATAAGCCGGATATTATTCATGCATATTTTGCTTTGCCAGCAGGGTGGGTAGCGCGCTTGATAAATATAATATATGGTACTCCTTATTCAGTTTATTTTGGGGGGTCGGATATGCCGGGGTCTAATCCTTCGAGATACAAAAAACTTTATCCCTATATAACACTTCTTACGCGTTGGATCTGGCGCGGCGCGAAAATTTCCACAGTATGTTCTCAAGGGCTTTTGGATCTTGGACGTAAACTTGATCCGAAATATGATTTTCGTTTAGTACCAAATGGTGTAGAGCTTTCACGGTTTGTTCCGATAGAGCGTAACCCTAATCCTAAAGTTAGAATATTATTTATTGGTCGATTGATCGCTCGTAAAGGGGTGCAGTATGTAGTGCAGGCACTGCCTCGTATTCAAGAATTATGCAAAGTACCTTTCGAGGTGGAAGTAGTGGGAACTGGAGAAATGCGTTCTCGTTTGGATAAATTAGCAATGGAGCTTGGGGTAAGTCATATGATTAAATATGTCGGTACAGTGCCGTATGAAAAATTACATGAAAGTTATCAAGGCGCAGATATTTTTGTTTTGACTTCTGAGTCGGAAGGGATGCCCGCAGTGACTTTGGAAGCAATGGGCTGCAGTTTGCCTATTGTTACAACTAATGTTCCGGGCAATCAGGAGATTGTAAAGGAAGGGGAAAACGGTTATCTTGTTGATATTGGAGACACCGAAAAACTTGCGCAAGATCTGGCGCGTTTGATTAGTGATAAATCTTTACGTAAGAGTATGGGTGTTCGAAGCAGGCAATTCGTTCAGGCATATGAATGGAGAGAAATTATCAAACGGTATGAAATTATTTTAAAAGAAATTATTCATGAACAATAATCCACAGGAAAATAATCTCGAGTCGGTATTTCGCGGGAAGAATATTTTAATTACCGGTGGTTTAGGGTTTATTGGGAGTAATATTGCTCTTGCTCTGCACAAAATGGGCGCGAATATCACAATATTGGATGCTCTTTTGCCGCTCTATGGTGGTAATGAGTTCAATGTCGCTGAGATAAGGGAGAAAATTAAAGTAGTTATCGGCGATATACGTGACGAGAAAACTGTAAACGACGTTGTCGTTGGACAAGACTATATATTTAATCTGGCCGCGCAGGTGAGCTACATAGATAGTATTACCGAGCCGTTTCTTGATTTAGACATAAATTGTCTTGGACATTTGCGCGTTTTAGAGGCGGCACGGAAACTTGCTCCAAAAACTAAAATAATCTTTTCTTCTTCTCGCCTGGCCTATGGAAGAATTGTCACTACGCCGGTTGATGAGAGTCATCCCACAAATCCGGTAAGTATGTATGGCGTACATAAACTGGCGGCGGAAAAATATTATAATATTTATGGAGAAACATATGGTTTGCGCTCCTCAGTGATTCGTATTCCAAATCCCTATGGTCCTCGTCAACAAATGAAGCATTCGAAATATTCTATCGTTGGTTGGTTTATAAGACAGGCCATTGAAGGAAAGGATATTCAAGTTTTTGGGGATGGAAAACAAGAGCGCGATTATCTTTATATTGATGACATAGTGAGCGCGTTTTTGCTTGTGGCCGCTTCGGACAGTACTAATGGGGAAATTTATAACATAGGCACTCATGAAAGAGTGTGCTTTGTCGATATGGTGGATGCGATTTTAGATGTCGTCGGCACCGGCAAAAAGGTTCATATTCCGTGGCCCAAAAACTACGAACGCAATGAGACGGGAAATTATATCGCCGATACTCGCAAAATCCAGCGAGCCGTTGGCTGGGAAGCCAAAGTAACTTTAAGGAATGGAATTGAAGAAACAGTGGCGTACTTTCTAAAAAATAAAGAGCATTATTGGTCTTAAAGAATAGCAATGCGGATAAAAGAATTTATTAAATTTTCTGTCCTGCCAATATTTTTAATTTTGGTGGTCGCGATATTGTGCGCTTTCTTGATCAAGCTTCCTTTTGCTTCAACAGAGCAATTGTTTTTTAACAGATCTATTGGGGAAATTTATGGCCAAAGAGAGGTGGGTCAGATTTTTGAATCAACAAAACAAAATTTGTCTGCCGTTTCTTTTAAGATTGCTACGTTTGGAAGTCGTGAAAATAACAAAGATGTAATTTTTGAACTAAGGAGAGAGGTTGAGGACAAAGAGCCGCTTAGAACAGTTGTTGTAAATGCAAGCAGCTTTGCTGATCATCAGTTTTTCCAATTCAATTTTCCCGCAGTTGTTGATTCTCAAAATAAAAATTTATATGCGTCGTTGAGATCTCCGGAATCATTTGAAGGAAATGCTATAACGATTGATTACAAAAGCGACGAGGTTTATGGCGGAAAAAATTTAGCGATGGTCGTTTTGAATGAGGGGAGAACCGGTGTTATTGAAAATAACGCGATTAAAACAAATAACGACACGGCGTTCACGGCCACATATCTTGTTCCGGCCGGTGAATATCTAAAATTGACTGGAGTCCGTTGCGTTAAGAATTTTATTTATTCTGTCCGAAATGAAACAGGTGAATATAAAAAAATGGGGAAGTTTATTGGTTTTGCCGTTTTACTGGCGGGTATACTCTTATTTGCTGGAAAGAAATTAGATAAAAAAAATAATTTTATAATGTTTTTTGTAATTCTCGTTTTGGCGGGAATTGGACTGCGTTTTATCTACGTAAATCAAATGCCTTATACAAATGACGAGGGTTTTTATCTGTATGATGCAAGAACTGTTCTGGAAGGGCATTTACCGGGCGGTGACGCGATTGCCAAGGCACCGCTGTTTATCGGAGCGACTGCCATTTCTATTGCCATTTTTGGGCATATTTTGTCGGCAAGCAGACTGGTGAGTTTATTCTGTGGAATTCTCGCAACTTGGCCAATTTATTACATTGGGAAAAGATTAAGAAATAGAACTTTGGGAATAGCTGCTGCGGCAATTTGGTTGCTTTCTGGTGCGACCGCGCTTTTTAATTCCTATGGACACACGGAAACAATCCAAAATCTTTTTGTGGTTAGTGCTCTGGCCGTGTTGCTGTTTGCTCAAAAAAAGAAAAAGTGGCATTGGTTTTTGCTTGCTGGTGTGTTGCTTGGGTTGTCGATTGTTTCTCGCAAGAGTTCACTTGCTTTGGGAATACCGGTGTTATTTATGATTCTTCTGGATGACGTATCGTGGCGTAAAAAAATAGAGAATATGGCCGTAGGCGCTATCGGGCTAATCGTAGTTATTTGTATTTTTCTTGGTGGTATTTATTTACTGTACGGTTTGCCAGGTGTTTCATATGCGTCTGGTATCAGTTTGGCAAAAACATCTATTTCTCAGCTGAGCGAGCGTAGTGATCTTTACGCTACATATTCAATAAACGGTATCTTGCCGTTATTCAGGGAAGCGATACCCATATTATTTTTGCTGTTTATTATGCTTGGTCAATTGGCGGAGAAACTGCTTTCGCGTATAAATTGGCTGGCAGCGCGTTTGGGGTGGATTATTCCACTTGTTTTTGCGGTGATATGTAAAAATTTTGTTACAACTTATGAAACAAAGCCACATCTTACTTTTGGTGTCGGTGCTATTTGGTCGTTGATTCCTTTTTTAATAATCTTGTTTGCCATTTTCCCACTTAAGCGACCAGACAAGGAAGGTGACACGCGTATTAAAATGCTATTTCTTCCTCTGATTTGGTTTGCTACTTCGGTTGTGTTCTATGCTTTTTGGATTAAGTTTAGTGCAAATTATTTGGCGGAATTTTTACCACCTCTCGTACTGGCTGCGGCATTTGGAGCCCTGTGGTTAAAAAATAATTTCGCGGGCAAAAAATACTGGTTGGCGTTTATTTTTGTAGCTTTGTCATGGGCTAATTACAGCTCGGCTATGAACGCGTTTCGTTTTGATCACACTGGAACATTTCACTGGTCTGCTATTTTGGAAGCGGCGGATTATTTGAAGAAAAATGTGCTAAAAGACGAATTAGTAGAAACTGCCGCCGTGGCTATCCCGTATGTTTCAGGACATCACGTGCCATACGACGCGGCTCATCCGACTTGGTATGCGTACGGTTTTATCGAGCCGGAGTTGCGTAATGTTTTTATGGCTTCGTCTGAGAAAATGCAGGAGACGATGCTAGAAGACGTAAAATGGTTCGTCAGTGAAAAACTAACAACTTTTTCGTATTTTCTCGAATATCCGAAGATCGAAGAAGACGTAAATAAAAATTTCATGAAACTATTGGAGATTGAAAATTTTTCCAATCCAATTTCTATTTATAAGAGAAAATAGTTTTAAACCGCCTTTGCCACGAAAGCACGAGTAGTATTTTTTATACCCCCCCCAAGACATAAAAAAATACCATTCCCGCGAAGGCGGGAATCTTGTTGCTATTTTTGTAATAATATTTAGTAAAATTACGTCGGCAGACAAGCTGAGGCCGTAATTTTACTAAATATTATTACAAAAATCTTATCGTTTCTCTAAGATCCCCGTTTTCACGGGGATGGTATTATGCTCCCACACGATGGGTGTTTTGAACCTAGTAACGCAAGAAAGGTAGCGCCAAATAGCCGATTGTTCCGAGCGCTATAAAAATAGCCAGAATTCTCCAGACGATTAGTTTGATATCTCTTTTTTTAGCCATGATAGTAAGAGTATTTTAAGGAATTACAGGGGGATTGTAAATAAACAAACTCGGCTGGCTAATGATTGACATTATTTTATGTATGGGATATGGTGTTTCGCTATGCAGAAAAAAGCGTATTTATTGATTTTTGTCGGATTGGCCCTAATTGTGGCTATTTCCCTTATTGCGTTAACAACCTCAGGAATTCTGTTTCCTCACCGAGCCGAATCTAGGGTGGCAATTGTTTTTAATGGTGCAATAGGTGAAAACAATTTTGTGGAAGCAATTGAAGGGGCACAAAGAATCCTTAATACGATTGTGAACGTTGCTGATTTTGATGAAATAAAAAGTAAGGTTATCGGTAGCGGGTTTGCGGTTACGGAAAATGTTTTTAACGGTACTGCGAAGGAAAATATATTAACTTGGAAAAAGTATGTAAATATTAGGCCGGTTGATGAAGCGTTTGTGCTAAAGATAACAACCGAAGGTCGTAATCAAGAAGAAGCGGAAGAATTAGCGGCGGTAATTGCGCACGAAGTTAGTTTGGAAGTATCAAAATTGTTCACAAATCTTCGTGGTATTTCCGATCAACCGAAGCCGATAAATCAGCAATCGAAAATTATTTTTGTTTGTTTTTTTGTAATAACAATAATTGTCATCTGCTTTTTTGTGTTTTGGGTATTTTTTAATAAAAAAAAGAGTTTGTCTTTGGGAAAAGCTCTAAATAAAAAAACAGTTTCGCCTATTGAGAAATTAAATGGAGACCCTCGGTATTTTTTGCAGAAGTTTTTAGAAGAACACCAAAAACACTGAGCTGGCCCAGTTTTGCTATTATTTTGAAAAAAAACTACACTATTTTTATATGATTGAACAAATTCAAAAAGAACCGTGTAAAAAAGTAACTACATATGCGAGTGATACAAAAGAGCCAAATGGTAATCTCGTTGAGCTTTATAAAGACGGTGATAAAACTGTCGTTTACCTGACGGTCGCTCTTCCTGGGGCGTTTAAGGGCTTTCATTTGCACAACGAAAGAAAAAGTCACTATGTCTGTTTGCGCGGCAAGGCGAAAATTACAGTTGTAGAGGGAAACCAAAAAGTTGAGCATATTTTAGATGCTTCTACACCTGAGAGGTTGCTTTTACCAACGAAGGTTTATATTGGAATTGAAAATATTGGTACGGAAGAAGTTTGGTTGATCAATTATCCGCATCCGAGTTATGACCCAACATTAAAAGGAGAGCAAGAAGACAAGACTCCTGCGGAGATCGAAGAGCAATTAAAATAGTATAAAAATATCTTATGAAGATTCTTGTCACTGGCGGAGCGGGCTCTATTGGTGTTTTTGTGGTGAAAGCATTGCTTTCGCGAGGAGAAGAGGTTTCGATAGTTGATGATTTCAATGATTTCTATGATCCACAATTAAAGAGAATAAGATTAAATGCGTTATTGGGAGATAAGTTACCAAAAATTTTTGAATGCGATATTCGCGATGCGGATAAACTGAATGACGTTTTTGTGGAAGTTAAACCAGATAAAGTAATCCATTTAGCAGCTTGGGCCGCCGTGAGGCCATCGGTAGAAAATCCTTTATTGTACACACAAGTAAATGTTGATGGTACGGTCAATGTTCTGCAGTCGTGTGTAAAATATGGTATCAAAAATGTTGTGTTTGCTTCTTCTTCATCTGTTTATGGGAGGGGTTTAACTCCTCCGTATCGAGAAGATATGATGTGCGATAATCCAATAGCTCCATATGCCGCTTCAAAAAGAGCGGGCGAGCTTTATGCTTGGATGTTTAATTATTTGCATAAGTTGCCGATAATTTGTTTGCGTTTCTTTACTGTTTATGGCCCATGGATGAGACCTGATATGGCAACATGGCGTTTTACTGAAAAAATAGATCAAGGAAAGGAAATAAATTTAAACAAATACACTGCGGATGGGGTAGAAGTTAAAAGAGATTTTACTTTCGTAGATGATATTGTTACAGGCATTATTGCTGCGCTTGATAGAAATACCGGTTTCGATATTGTTAATCTGGGGAACAACGATTCTGTATCATTAAAACGTTTTGTAGAAGCGATAGAAAATGGTCTTGGTAAAAAGGCGATTATTGTTGAGAAAATTTTACCGGCCGAAGAGGCGATTGTGACAGCAGCGGATATTTCTCATGCAAATAATGTTTTGGGATATACGCCGGCAACTTCGATTGAAGACGGAATTACAAAATTTACGTCTTGGTATAAAAACGAATATAAGGAAAAATTTTCTAACGGTATCGCAAAATCTCCTTACTGGTCTTAACTAAATAATTAACGTGGTATTGTTATTGTCTGTCCTGGACGCAGGATGAATTTGCTTATTCCTGAAAAGATATTTTTATTTGCGTCAATAATGCGCTGAAAGGAGCTCCCCTTGTGCAGCAGATTTTGAGCAATTTTCCACAACGAATCTCCTGTTTTTACAGTGTAAGAAATTGAAGAACTGAGTGCGGAAGGTTTATTTATTACACTCACTACTCCTTTAACACTTTTTGTAACCGTACCGTAATCCGCAGTAATTGTGTAAGTATAAGAGCCGGGTTTAGAAAATTTAGGCAAAGTAACTTGGTAACGGTTTTTATTTAACATTTGAGGAGAGAGACGATATGTTTTCTTGTCGATTTTTACAACCACGCTTTTTACTTGGTTAATATCCGGTAGTTTCGTTGTTAGTGTTAGTTTTTTTGAAGAAGAAATAATAATAGTAGATAATTTTGTTTTTTGATCAGTTTTTCCTTGTTCAATTGTTAATGGAGTACTAGATACGCTTTCTTTTTTTGTTTCGGAAGAACTGCTATTGACAACAGTTTCTGCGGCTGGGCATGTGTCGGTCGTGAAAGTAGAATCATTGCTTTGTCCTGATAATCCAGGTGTATCTTTTGAGATGACACGATAATGATAGGAAGTGTTGCATGTTAAGCCGGAAAGGGGGACAGAATGGTCTGTGGTGCGTGTAGAAGTATCTGCTTCGGTGGTAGTGATACCATAATCAGTTGTAGTACCGTATTCGACTTGAGTTGAAGATTCCTCTGTTGTTGACCAAGCAACAATAGCAGTTGTGTCATCAGGAGTTACGGCTAAATTCTCTGGCGTTGGGGCAGTAGTATCAAGGTTAAAAATGAAATTCTCGTTTGTTGAAGCATTGTCCTTATTTCCTGCAGTATCTTCGCAGGCGATATAAACGTTCTTTGAGCCATCTGAACCGAGATTGGCGAGCGTGCAAGAAATTGATTGAGAGCCATCACCAGTGCAATTAGTATTGTCAGACATCTGATCAAAAGTTTCGTCGGTTGTTGATGCGTAACAGTCACCATTTTCATTCAGGTTAAAAGTGATGGTTGGAGTGGCTGTGGTTATTGTGGAAGTTGATGTCAGATTAAAAGATGAAGGCGCGGGAACGGTAGTGTCTAATGTAAAATTTAATGCTTCATTAGTATCTGTTGTATCTTCTGTTCCGTTGGTGTCTTTACATGCAATATAAACATTTTTTGCGCCGTCTGCTCCAAGATCCGGTGCTGTGCATGAAATACTTTGCGTATCATCTCCAGTACAATCATTTGTCATGGCACTGTATGCCTGATCCGTCAAAGATATTTTACAATCACCGTTTTCATTTAAGCTGAATATTATTGAGGGGGTAGAATCAATGATTGTTGACGCAGAAGCGGGCGTGAAGCTTGATTTAGTCGGAGGAGTAGCGTCAATTGTAATTGTTCTGGATGTCGTGACAGTGGCAACACCAAGTGTGTCTGTAAGCGTGATTGCGTAAGTGTAGGTGCCATCACTAAGGCCTGTGAATGTATGTGAAGCCGAATAATTATTAGTGCGATACACAGAAAGTTCGTCTGGTTCTCCGTTTACGTAAAGATAGTCTCCGCTATCATCCCATGTGACACCCTCTGCTTGAGTCATGCTAGATACATCCAGTGATCGTACGATACTGCAATTGTCTGGATTGGAAATATCTATAGTCATAAGTTTTTCACTCTCTTGACTGAGAACATATAAATATCCTGTAGATGTTTCATAATCCAAATCTGCGGCATCTATTGCGACACCAGAGAAGAGCGTTGCCGCATCACATATCTCAGTCACTACTGGGCTGCTAGAAGTTATGTCAACTTTTCTAATTTTTATGGGAGTTTTTTCTTTGAGTACGTAGTACACATTGTGGACAGAATCGTATGCCACACCCTCTGCTCCGGAATTGGACTCCGACTCAGAAACGATGGCGTAGGTGTCGGTAGATGTTACAGATGTCGTCGATGGACCAATGACAACACGGAATAGGCGAGACATAACCTCCGTGGAAACAATAAAAGTATGGTTATATCCACCATCGGTTGATGTACTGCTAATCCACTCTAGCCCCTCTGTATCGCCGCAACTGGAGCATGTAATTGAACGGATTAGTGTTCCATCCAAACTGGTTTCATCGATCGTGGCTGTGTTATTGTGAATAACGAAAAGAGAGTTTGATGTAGGGACGTATGTTATTGATGATGTATTGTCGGCGAGTGAGAGATTTTGGGTGTTGGTAATTTGCGTAAGATTACTTGTGTTGTAATCACCAATTCTTTCTCCCGAAGATGCTGTTTGAACCGGTGTGCCGTTCTGATAGAGAGTATATGAAAAAGTATCAGCGTTAGTGACCGTAGAACCGGCGGAAACTGTTAAACTATTTGTGTTTATTGTGGCAGCATTGCTTGGTGTGTTTCCGTTATATGTCATCATTGCATAGGGAGTGGTGTTTGCGGCATCGGTGGGAGATCCTGTTCCTGCTGCGTTTATTGCGCTTACTCGAAAATCGTAATTTGTTGTGTTTGTAAGTCCAGTGACGAAAATATTTGTTGTTGTGGAGGCATCGTGTGTAAATGTGGAATAGCCGCCGGCTGTGTGTTCCTTGTACTCAATTTTGTAATCTGTTACCGCTTGGTCAGTAGCTGTCGGTGCCGTCCAAGAAAGTTTTACACGTCCGTCATATGCGGTCGCAGAAAGGGCAGAAGGGACGTTTGGAATAGAAGGGGCGTTATAGGCGTCTAAAACTTCTTGCGCGGTAATAGCGCGTGAATATAATTCGAATTCATCGAAAATACCATTAGATCCCTCCGCAAATGTGCCAGAGTTGTCGTTCATATTTCCAAGGAACAGGTTGCCGATTAAACTAAAATCTGCAGTCATGGAGACAGATCCTTTTTCCACTCCATTGATATAAAGTTTTGCCGTGTCAGTATCGGCATTATCTACAATGGCGATGTGGTACCACGTATTTGTTGTTACTGCTACGGCTGTGTTTACTTCTGTTAATCCTCCAACACGATATCGCCACGTGTTTGCCCGACAACGTACATACCAACGTGTTCCCGCGCCGGCATCTCCCGCACCAAAAACATGATTATCTGTTCCGCTTGGGCAGGCGACAGATTCTTGAACCCAGAACATTGCGGAGAAGGACTGATTACGTGGGTTTATTCCGTTACCCCAACCAAGATTTATATAGTCTGCGGTACGGTCGAATGCTGCGCCATATGAGCCAACTCGAGCTGTTGCGCTATAAGCAGCATTTCCTGTAAAAGTGCTATCGTAGGCAGTACTACCGGTGCCGCTATTTAGAACATTCGCATTGTTCTCAAAATGATATTTTATAAAACTGGAAACTGTATCCAGTGTGTATGTTAAGTTTTCATTTGTATCTGCTGTGTCCGCATTTGTGCTGTCAGTGCATGCAATATAAACATTTTTTGCGCCATCTGCTCCAAGGTCAGGAGTAGTACAAGATTGTGAAGTTGTGCCTCCGCCAGTGCAGGCGCTTCCTGTCATATCTGCGTATGCCTGATCTGTTAAAGAAACTTTGCAGGTGGCGTTTTCGTCTGTGGTAAAAGTAATTGTTTGTGTAGCATCCGCAATAGTACCGGCTGAGGTCGGACTGAAACTGGATGGGGCGGGAGGGGTGGTGTCTTCTACAACGGGGTTACTGCCAAATGCAAAATAAAGAATTTCTCTTGAAGTGGCATCGGTTGTTGTATTATTGACGGTAAAGCTGGTTGCATTGTTGGAAACAAAATCCATCGCTGTTGTTAATGTCGGTGTGCCCTCTGTCCATGTTTTCAAAGCATTAGTTCTATCGAGATCGGTATCTGCTGCCGGTGGAGCCGCGGCTGATACGCCAGACCAAATGCTGCCTCGTTCTGTTGAACTGATTCCGACACCGAACGATGCACGTCCGGGCGCCGAGGTTACTGTAGCTGTTGCGAGATTAGCGCTCTGAAACAGCACGCCGGCGGGTTGAAATCCAGTCGTTACCGATTGGTTACCGGTTGTGGTGGCTTGATTAAAGCTGCCGGTGTCGTATTGTCCTCCTTTTAGGGCGATGTAATTTAAATATACAGCGTTTGCCGGGGCAACAGAAAAATTCATCGTAAAGCCATCGGCATCCATAGTTTTTATTGTCGCTGTTCGAACCAGGCCGCCAACTTTATCGACAGTGTTTATTGCTGAATTTGTGCGTTGATATGCCCAGCTGCCATTCGTTGCCGTTCCGCGTGTTGCGACACGACTATTTTGTTTGGAAGTCCCAACGACAAACCCCATGTTAAAAGCAGGATTATTGCTGTTTCCGACGGCTGTCGGTGTTGTTGTAACGGCATTATCAAAAAGAATTAGGGCGTCCGGTTGAAATCCTAAACCGGTAACCGCCTTATCTATTGCGGATGTTGGCGCGGTAAAACTTCCAACATTGGCATTCGTCAAATCCGTACCGCCCAGGGCAATGTAATTTACAATTCTCTGTGTAGCGTCGCATGTTGTCCAATTAATAGTGAAGCCATCCGCGTCCAGGGAAACAAAGTCTGCTTCAGCGCTTACAACAGGAGAAGCGCCATTAGCGGTAATCTGCGAGATTATCAAAGCGTTGCTGAATCTTTTGCTACCATTGTTTGTGACGCCGTCCCCGATGGCTGTTGCAATAACAGCACGTTTTGTGGACGATGTTGCGGCTCCAAAATATTCTTGTACGCCGGTGGTATTTCCGTCCGCAGTGAGTCCGTTGCCGAAAAACATAACCACTTTTGGTTGAAATCCAACTTCAGTTACAGATTGGTTTCCGGTTGTTGCGTTCGGTTTGGCGAAACTACCATATTTTACTAGCATTCCTGCGGGATCGACGATGTAGTCTATATCAGTGTCGCCAATTATTTTGAGATCAAAAATATCTGTCGGTGTCTGCAAGTTCGTGAGTAGAATCTTGTATGTACCTTCATGGTCGATTTTTTTGAATGTGCCAGCGAGTGGGCCTTCTTTTGTGTCGCCGTTCTCGTCAGTGTATACAGGATAAACTTCTATTGTGGCTGATTGTGTTTGGTTTGTTGGCTTTGCGTAGATTGTATTGTCTTTTGTATTATCTAGTGCTTGCTGAAAAGTGGCGCGGACATAGTGGCCGTTCGATACACTAACCCAATTTCCATCTTTTGTTCGCACGCTATCGTAAATATCTTGGATGGGCTCTTTGTCTTGATTTAGCTCAAACGCTTTTGAGATGAATATAATTTTGAACGTTTGTTCCGACAGATGAGGCACCACCCATTCAACATAATCAAGCTTGCCGTTATTGTTGGTGTCTGATGCTTTGAAAAGTACATTCTGATCATTGTTGTTTTGCCAATTGATTTTGATCTTATCTTCTTCGCCTACTTTATAAATTTCCGGAATCCGTGTATGGGCGTTTATGTTTGTCAGAGGATGTTCAGGATCTTCATTGGGTGCTGAAATGGTTACAATTTTGCCATTGTTTATATTTTTTTCAGATATGTTGGTGATGATTGCGGGATTTGTTGTTATATTTTGAACTTGCGATATAACGGAAGACAATATAGAAGTTGAAACAACTTCTATTGTGGGAGAAGGAGAACTTGATGTCTCAGGAGTTGTAGGTGGAGTGGGTGAAGAAAGAGAAGTTGGTCCTGTGGCACTTGTGGATTCGAGCGTATCTGCGAAAGAAGGGGCTACATTAAAAACAAGAAAAACAGCCACTAAAAACAGAGGCGATAATAAAAAAAAGAAATGTTTTAGAGGATTGTTGTGTAGCGGATTAGATTCTGAAAATATTCGGTGATGAGATCCCGTTTTTGTGCTTAATTTACTAGTCCGTAGCATGCATGTCGAATGTTGATGTATTGGAAGCAGTATAACACAAAATTACCCTCAAAACCTATTGGTGCTATTTCAATTTTGCCCGCCAAAATAATAATAATTATCTCGTTGGTTCCATATTGTCTAGTAAACGGAGAATAATCCGGTTTTTAGTAAGATGCAGCTATCTAAAATGGTCTTGAAAAAAGAAAATTATCGAGAAAATTTATCAGTAGGAGAGGCGATATTTGCTGCTACTGATTTAATGCACGCTAAGGAAGTTTTTGGATTACGCTTCGACAGTTTCTGTTAAAGAAAGACAAAAGTACTTTTCCAAGGTGGAATAGTGAATCATGATTATTGGTTTTAAATTATCTTGTGCCTGATAGCAGGGATAGGGAACCAAACGCTAACATGCAGCCGCCAAAAACTAGAATACCAAGCGCCAGTGGTGCAAACATACCAAGAATAATCATTCCTAAGCGGAAATGCCATTTTTTCCAGAGAATAATAGGAATTATTATATAAGCAAGTAAAAAGACAAATGTGGACATTACCGTAAAAAAAGAATCGTTAGTATACGGCATCAAAAAAGCCAGTGGTGTAAAAAGCACTGTTGGGGCTAATACACTAACACCAAGGCCGACAAAAAAACTTTGAATACCTGGTTTTGTTTGATCAAGCGGATTCGTCGGTGGGTTGTTGTTATTTTGCAATGGTTGTTCCATGGTTTTTTGTTGAATAATGTTTATAAACATAATATAGCACAACCACCAGAGAAATCACTTGATAGATAGATAAACCAAGGACAAAAGGAGTATTTTGTCTCAGGAACTCTTCGAAGAAGCGGAAAGTAAAGTAAGTTAAGATAAAATTTTCAAACAGTTGGCCGGGAGACGACTTGTTTATCGATTTAACCGCGTACAAAAAATAACTAAGAAAAAATATGCTTTCGTAAATTTGTGTTGGATGGCGCAAAATGCCATCGCCAAAGTTTATCCCCCACGGCAAATTTGTGGGGATGCCATAGCAACAACCCTGAAGAAGACAGCCGATTCTGCCAATAGATGCTCCTAATGCTATGCCGGGGACAAAGATATTGCCACGTTTTTCGGTAACGCCGATGTATTTTTTGGTAATATTTACAGCGATTGTTCCGCCGATTAATCCGCCTAAGATAGTTCGGCCACTTAACAAAAGCGGTATGTTTTCAAGATTTTTTATAATTAAAGGGAAATTCATTATCCAAATTGGCAATTTGGCACCGATTGCCGCTCCAAAAAAAGCGGCAAGAGCAAGATAGAAAGTTTTTTCACCCAGTTTGTGTTGTTTTTTTGCGTACCAATAATAAAGCGTGACACCAACAACGATACCCAATATAACGAAGAAGGAATAAGAGCTTATATTGATTTTTCCGATGCTAAAAAGTATTGGATGAATACCCCAACCAAGGGGCACTATATGTTCGTCAAACATTGCGCTTTAGAATCTTGCAGCAGGTTTTGCTGTTATCGTTGGTAACGCAACCATATAATTTCTGCGCGGCGCAATAGCCAAGCGCGCCAGCGGTTTTTGCAATAGCGAAAAAGAATACAAAAATCCAACCAGCAATGGGGTTGATCGATAATAGACCAAGCGCGCAAATGGCCAAAAACGCTCCAAGCGTGTGTGCAAAACGCATAGCATTCTCGTCTAACACTTCTGATTTAGAAGGAAATTCTTTCTCAATTGTTTTACTATAAAGCCAAATTAATGGCGCGCGTTTAATCTTCAATAACGCGGATAGGGCGAGAATTCCAAATACAATGAAAACCAACCACGGCAGTCGCAAGAATAGCGCGATCCAAAGCATGATTGATACCGACCATTTGCAAAAATTGAAAGCACCATGAGGCACGGTTACTAGTTTGTGAGGGATATTCATATTTTTATAATAAATTAATTTTAGGAAAAAACATACCTGTTTTTTTCTTGTACTCGGCGTATTCCGGAAATTTATTTTGTAGAGCAATTTCTTCCTGCTTGGCGCGATAGTACATCATGGGGATAAAAATTAATGTATTTGCCAAAAAGGCGGCAAAATTTAAATAAATTAAACTTGCACCATAAAACATCCATATCAATGAGCCATAGAGGGGGTGGCGAAGGATTTTATAAACTCCGTTTTGTACTAATTTATGATCTTTGTAGACAACGACCTGATTAGCCCAATTTTTGTTTAGATTAATGCGCCCTAAAATATTTACTATTGTTCCGGAGAGCATAAGAATAAAACCTATTGCTAAAAGTGGTTCATAAAAACGCATCAAGCTTGTCAGAACTAAAATTTGATTGACGATTAATAAATAAAAAAATACCAAGAATACTAACATTATTCCTGTTGCGATTGGACTTCTTTTACTCTCCTTGGCTTCTTTTGATTGGTGCGCTTGGATAAAATTGACAAGCACAGCCGTCAAGACAAAAAATACACAGGCAGGAACAAAAATATGAAAAACAGCTGGGATGGTCATCGGCTAATTTCTGGTCGATGAATCATATTGTATGCCGAGAAAGGTATACGTTTTAAGTCTGGAGTAATAATATGCACGCATTCTTTTTTCATTGCTTTGGCTTCAAAGTTATACATGTCAACGAATGATGTAACAGTGATACGAAATGTATTGTTATCAACGAATTCCATACGTTCTTCTGTTGTTTGCTTGCTGAAATTTTTTGGCAATAATCGCGACATATCTCGCAGGAATGGCAAACAATCGCAAATTGGCAAAGAGAAAGTTCTGTTTTTTGCTGCCGACATCATTTCTTCGGCTTTAAAAACTAAAGTATTGTCCAAAAATTCCAGATAATTTTCCACTTTTATTTTTCTAGTTATTGGTAAAAAACTTGAGCCAGACTTTATGAGATAGGTAATCGCAACACGGTCGGTGTCGCAGGGGAGAGGTATGAAATCACTCGTTTTTATAGTTCCTTTTGTTTGTTCTTCTATTCTTTTAAGAACACCTGTAAGCGTGAGCCGTTTAGACATGTCATGGTTTTCTCGCAAACGACCGAAAAAGGCGATGGGTTGAAAATTAATACCGCGAATATTTTTCTTTTCCATGGCATAGGCAATTATCTCGCCCAGCTCGCCATCGTTGCGGCCGTTTTCTATTGTGGCTACTAAAGTGGTTGGTACGTTATATAAAGCCAGATTGTCTACTGCTTTTTTTCTTAACTCTACAAGCTTTCTACCACGAATTTGCATATAGTTTTCATCGCTGAATGTGTCGAATTGCAGATAAAGTTCAAAGCCACCTCTGAATTGTTGTAGGGATTTAGCAAAATCCGGTTCGTTGGCAATTCGTAATCCATTGGTATTTAACATTACATAGCGAAACTTTTTTTCTTTTGCCAATGCGATGATGTCTAAAATCCGTGGGTGTAATGTTGGTTCGCCGCCGCTAATTTGTAGAATTTCCGCTTTTCCTCCTTCGCTTTCCTGAAAAAAATCCATCATCTTGGAAATCTTCTCAAACTCCAAATCCTTTCCTTTTCCGGAATACGCGTAACAGACGGGGCAACCAAGATTACAGCGCTCGGTTATTTCGATTAGACCGATACAAGTGTGTTGGTCGTGGTCAGGACAAAGTCCACAATCAAATGGGCAACCCTTATCTATGGCAGTTTGTGTTTTTGATGTTGTGCCGGGTTTTTCAAATTTGTCTCGGCTGAGATAATATGTCGCATCTTCTTCGAGTAGATCCTCGCGTTCGCCGTGTTCTGGACAGTACTTAAGGAGAAATACTTTGCCTTCTCGAATGATGATTTTTGCAGAAATTCTTTTTTGGCATAGAGGACAAAAACTAACTGTGACACCATGTAATACGTAATTGCGCGAGGGCATTGATGTTTAATGAAAGGTAAACTTTCTGTTATTGTACTTGAATATAAGAAAAGTTCTAAACGAAGCATATTTCATGCTTGGGCCTCTTTGTTGGATGGCTTTTCTTGGGACGAATTTTCTGTTATTCTCGACTTACAATGAATATCTTAATAACAGGGGGCGCTGGCTTTATTGGTTCGGCTTTTGCACGCATGATTGTGCGAGATCGTCCGGACTGGAAAGTGGTTGTTTACGATAAGCTTACCTATGCCGGTAATCTTAATAATTTGAAAGAAGTGGAAGGGAAGTTTGTGTTTGTGCAGGGTGATATTGCCGATAGAGAAAAAATCCATAATGTTTTGCGTGAATTTGATATTCAGCAAATTGTTAATTTTGCGGCGGAAACCCATGTCGACAGATCAATTATGAGCGGGTTGGAATTTATCGAAACTGACGTATTGGGAACATATAATCTTCTTACAGAAGCCAGAGAAAAAGGTGTGGAAAAATATTTACAGGTTAGTACTGATGAGGTTTATGGATCTATCGCGCAAGGGAAATGGACGGAAGATTCTCCACTTTTACCAAATAGTCCTTACTCTGCTTCAAAAGCCGGCGGTGATTTACAAGTGCGAGCAGCTTTTCAGACCTATGGTTTCCCGGCAATAATTACACGGGCATCGAATAATTACGGACCATATATTTATCCGGAAAAAATTATTCCTCTTTTTATTACCAATTTACTGGAAGGCAAGAATATTCCTGTTTACGGCGATGGCGGAAATGTTCGTGATTGGCTTTATGTCGATGATCATTGCCGCGGCATTTTAACGGTTTTGGAAAAAGGCACTGTAGGAGAAATATATAATATTGGTAGCGAAGAGGAGCTGACTAATATGGAACTAACGCAAATTATTTTACGGGAAATGGGTTTTGGCGAAGAAAAGATTGAATACGTGAAGGATCGTGCCGGTCACGATCGACGCTATGCGCTAGATAGCACAAAGGCCCAAGCGCTTGGTTGGCAGCCGCAAGTTCCTTTTAATGAAGGTATAAAAACAACTATTGAATGGTTCAAGAAGAATGAACAGTGGTGGAAGCCGCTAAAAGACGGATCGTACAAAGAATATTACAAGCAGCAATATTTAGAGAGAAAATAAATGCACGTGCTGATTTTAGGAGCAAACGGGATGTTGGGGCGCGCTCTCCAGAAAACTTTTGAGTCCGATGAAGTTGTGGCATGGGATAAAAAAGAATTAGATATTACTAACAAAGAGCAGGTAATGGAGCATATTTTGGGCGCTGATCCTGATTTGGTGATAAATGCGGCTGCTTACACTAATGTTGAAAAAGCCGAAGAGGAAGAAGAACTGGCTGCCAAAATCAACGGCGAGGCGGTAGGATATTTAGCTGAGGCGTGCAATAAAGAAAATGTTCCATTAGTGCATATTTCTACCGATTATGTGTTTAATGATGGGCAAAAAGAAGGGCATTTGGAAAATGCTGTGGCTGAAAACCCCATTAACGCTTATGGGCGTACGAAATTGCTTGGCGAAAAATTGCTGCAGGAAAAAACAGACAAATTCTGGCTAATTAGAACGGCGTGGCTTTTTGGACCATACGGGAAAAATTTTGTCGAGACGATGATTAATTTGGGAAAGGAAAAGAAAGAAATAACAGTTGTTTGCGATCAACACGGGAGCCCCACGTATACTCGCGATTTAGCGCAAGCAATTTTCAAGATGACACACGAGCAATCACCGTTTGGTATTTATCATTTAACTAACGGCGGAGATACGACCTGGGCGGATTTTGCCAAAGAAATTTTTAAACAAGAAGAAATGGCTGTAAATGTGATTCCTGTTTCATCGGAAGAGTATCCAACGAAAGCGCTTCGTCCCCAGTGGTCGATTCTCAAAAATACCAAACGTCCTCTTTTGCGCTCTTGGCAGGAAGCGCTGAAGGATTATCTTAATATTCGTAATATTCAAAATCCATGAAAAAAATTGACGCGAAAAGAGAAACAGAAGAATTACGAAGTGTTTTGGAAAACATTCCAGCAGAGTTTTTTTCTTCCATTGAACAAGCGGCATTATTGTTAGACAAAACTTATACGTCAGGGAATAAAGTTTTAATTTGTGGAAACGGGGGAAGCGCAGCGGAAGCGCAGCATTTTTCCGATGAGATGCTGGGGCGTTATAAAAAAAATAGACCCAGTTTACCAGTGGTGTCTTTAACGGCAGATAGTGCGGCGTTGACTTGTATAGGAAACGATTTTGGCTTTGAAGAATTATTTGCCAGACAAGTACAGGGGCTCGGCAAACAAGGTGACGTGTTAATTGGTATTTCTACATCCGGAAATTCAAAAAATATTCTGCGAGCAGTAGAAGAAGCGAAGAAGAAGGAAATGAAAGTTATTGCATTAACTTCTCCGCAGGGAAGATTGCGTGAGATGGCGGATATTTCCATTGAGTCACCATCATTAGTTACAGCCAGAATCCAAGAGCTTCATTTGCATGTTGTTCACTTATTAAGTGAGTACTTCGAGGCGGAATAAATTTAATTATATTATATTTGCCATATATTTGCCTGAGCGAGTCAAAAATGGCACAATAACAATATGAATGACGAATTAAAGAAGGTTATTTTTCTTGATCGCGATGGTACGATAAATGTGGACAAGCACTTTGTGCATCGTATCGAGCAGGTTGAACTGATAGAGGGCGCAGTGGATGGCTTGCGTGTGTTGGAAGGTGCTGGATATATACCAGTTATCGTAACAAATCAGTCGGGTGTGGCACGCGGACGTTTTACAGAACAGGATGTGCAAGCAGTAAACAACTACATTCGCACTATTCTAGCCGAACGTGGAGTACATATTCGCGCAATGGCTTATTGTCCTTATCATGTTGAAGGGTCAGTGGCGAAATATGCTACTGACAATGAATGTAGAAAACCAAACACGGGTATGGCCAAACAGATTGAAGGAGCGATTGGGGCGATTGACTACGCGAATTCTTGGTCTATTGGCGATAAAACAACAGATCATGAATTTGGCGTAAAGTTGGGGATGAAAACAGTCTTGATTCGTAGCCAATATTGGAACCAAGCCCCCACAAATCCCGCGCCGACGATTGTCTCAAATTCGGTTTTTGAAGCGGCGCAAAAGATTAAGACAATTAAATAAATTTTTTTATGGATCAAGCTGTGGTAGACATTCCTAAAATTATAGAATCTTATCCTTGGACTGCTGGGAAATTATTATCAAGGGAAGAGGCACCTCTTGTTGCCGAAAAAGCGCGTTCGGAAGGAAAAAAAATTATTAGTGTAAATGGCTCTTTCGATTTATTACATCCAGGACACCTTATTGTGCTTACTGAAGCAAAAAAACAGGGTGGTATATTATTTGTGGGATTAAATTTGGATGAGTCAGTAAAAAGGTATAAAGGAAAAGATCGGCCAATTATGCCGGAAGGAGAAAGAATTGCGATGTTGGCTGCGCTTACTTGTGTTGATTATATAGTACCTATTATTGAGCCAGAAGCAGGGAAAGCTATTTTGCTCACAGTACATCCGGATGTACATGTAAACGGCTCGGAATATGGAGAGCCGGAGACATGGTATGAATGGCCGACTATTAAGGAGCTTGGTTGTAAAACATATAGTGTTTCTCGCAGACCTGATTTGGCGACAACTAATATTATAAAAAAAATAAAAGAACTTAGCGTATAGAGTTTTTTCAAAAACAAAAATATTTGCTACAATAAAACTGTGAAAATCGCGTACTTTGAAGCCGAACAAGGCGAATCAAAACAAATAAGGGAAGTATTCCCAAAATTTCAGCTTACGGTTTTGCCAGAACCGCTAAATGAGGAAACTGTGGCTGCGGCAGATGATGCCGAAGTGGTTTCAGTTTTTGTTAGTTCTTGTTTGACCGAGCATGTACTTGATCAGATGCCAAATTTGAAATTGATAACTACAAGATCTACGGGCTTTGATCATATCGACATGAACGCCTGTAAAAAACGCGGCATCTTAGTTTGCAATGTGCCGACTTACGGCGAGAATACTGTAGCGGAACACGCCTTTGCGTTAATTTTGGCGTTGTCGCGCAAGATTTTCCAATCTTTCGAGCGTACTGAAAAAATGAACTTTGATCGCAAGGGTCTGCAGGGTTTTGATTTGTACGGCAAAACTTTAGGTGTTATTGGTACCGGCAATATTGGGAGACATGCTATTCGTATTGGTCGTGGTTTTTCCATGAACGTCTTGGCATACGACGTAAAAAAAGATCCAAGATTGGCAGCAGAACTCAGTTTTTTATACGCAGATTCTTTACAAGATCTTCTTTCGCGTAGTGATGTTATCACAATACACGTTCCATATATCGCGCCAACGCATCATATGATAAACAAAGAAAATGTTAAGGATATTAAGCTTGGAGCAATTTTGATAAACACATCGCGTGGTGCGATTGTGGAAACAGAGGCCTTACTTTGGGCGCTGGAAAAGAAAATTCTTTCCGGTGCGGGGCTGGACGTTTTAGAAGAAGAAAATGACACTTATGAACACATCCAACTTTTGTCGGAGGGCTTTCCTAAAAACAAGGATATTGCCACCATTTTGCGTAATCATATTTTAGTGGATCGAGATGATGTAATTATTACCCCGCATAACGCCTTTAACAGTGTCGAGGCGGCAAGACGTATTTTTGATACAAACGCAAGCAATATTTTAGCGTTCATTGATGGCAGACCATTGAACGTGGTGATGAGTAAAAAATAGTTATCGCACCCACAAAACATTACGAGTCCAGGTAGATAAATACAACAAGGGAGCAAAAGCTCCCCTGCGTTTATTTTATGATTTATTTTCCTCCAAATTGTACGTGTCTAGATCCACCGTGAAGTAACTCTAACTGTGTTTGATTTGCAGCGCAGTGATTAATGTCACAACGTAGTTTTTTTCAACAAAATGTCACAAACTTCTTTCCAATTCAATGTTCGAGAAAGACCCGGGATAGTTCGATATTCTTTGTTCCAACCATAATCTCCAAAAAGATAAGAATTAATTCCGTTTTCCGCGCACTCATGCGCATGGTGAGGAGCGTCATCGATGATATGGCGAATTTTCTTTCTAGTGCAGTAATCTTTTTTTGTCATATCGTCACCGCAGCAAACAACTTTTTGAAAGCTCCCCGGAAAATGTTTTTCTAGTTGTTTTTCCGTCAACTTTTGCAGATGTTTCCATCGAGCTGTTAAAGCAATTAATGAAAAGTCGTTTTTTAACGCTTGTACTGCCTCAATTGCGCCAGGAACCGGTTCTAAATTCTCACCCTGAGATGAAGTGAAAAAAAATTTTATTTTTGCCAAACCTTCTTCTTCCGAGTAACCAAATATTTTTTGCAGACGATAATTAACACATTGTTCTCGTGTAATTTGTTTATCGTGCGTAGAGTTAAAGTATTCCAAAAGAGGACTGATTGTATCAAGAAGTGTGTCGTCTACGTCTACGGCAATTACTGGTTTTCTTTTAAATAAATTTTTGAAAAACATGTTGAATAATATTATGTTTATTTGCAGGTACGGTCAACGTGTAATGTCTTTGGTATATCGCTTGTAATATGAACAAAATTAAGTTATATTAAAGTTTCACTATGGCAATCAAATACAACATCAAAGGCGCAACAGGCACGCTTCCAGGTACGGAATTAGTTGTATTGTTTTGGAACAAGGATATTTTGGAAATATCGCCAAAAGACAAAAATTTTGTATTGAAAGCACTGGAGCGATTTTCGGCGAAAGGGGAACTGGGAGAATATACTCCGGTGAATTATTCCACAAACGGACATGCTCGCACCCTGTTTATGATAGGTATGGGACAGAACCCCGGAATAGATGTTTTTCGACGTGGTGTTGCGGCTGCCGTGCAATACGCAAAACAAATAGCTGTGCGTGACTTGTCTATTGTTGCGCCGGAAAATTTTAGAGATGGTTATGAAGTTGGTATGGCCTGCGTGGAAGGAGTCGAATTGGGCGGATATGTTTTCTTAAAATATCAAGCGGAGTCTGCAAAAATAGATAAAGAACGCTCTATCCAGAATGTTGATCTATTTGTTGCGCGCGGACTAAACGCCGGAGCATTGCGTGGAATTAAGATGGGTAAAGTTTATTCCGAGGCAACCATTATTGTGCGGGATTTGGTAAATGAGCCGGCCAAGCATTCTCGACCGGAAGATTTAGCGGAAGTCGCTCGACAATTGGCGCGTAATTCCGAAGGGAAGATTTTTGCCGAAATACTTGATCGCAAGGAATGTGAAAAAAGAGGGATGGGAGCATTTCTGGCAGTGGCGCAGGGTTCGACACATGAGCCGTATTTTATTCATCTTTTTTATCAACCACTGACAAAAAAACCAGCTAACGAATTGCCGGTTGTGGCGTTGGTGGGAAAGGGTATTACTTTTGATTCAGGAGGGTTGAGTATCAAGCCGGCTGAAAGTATGGAAACAATGAAAGTGGATATGGCTGGGGCAGCAACTGTGTTGGGCGTGTTTTCCGTGTTAGAAAAAATCCAGCCGGATGTTCTTTTGCATGGCTATATCGCCGCGTGTGAAAACATGCCTTCCGGTTCCGCAATGAAGCCGGGTGATGTTGTAACCTCACAATCCGGAAAAACCATTGAGATACGCAATACTGACGCGGAGGGGCGTCTTACGTTAGCCGATGCCATCTCGGAATCATTAAAAGTTAAGCCGGACGCAGTAATTGATTTGGCTACGTTAACTGGTGCTTGTGTTGTCGCTTTGGGAGAAGACGTCGCCGGGCTGTTTTCAAATCAAAAAGCACTGTCGCAAAAGTTCATGTTAGCCGCGGAAAAAGAAGGAGAGCAGATTTGGGAAATGCCGCTAGTGGCAGATTACCGACAACTGATAAAAAGTCAGATTGCTGATTTACGCAATATTTCTTTGAAGAGGTGGGGTGGGGCGATTACTGCTGCGTTATTTTTGGAACCATTCGTAGAAGGAAGATCGTGGATACATTTGGATATTGCCGGTCCCGCATATACCGAACATCAAACTAGTCCAGTTAATCCGTTTGGCGCTTCTGGATTTGGCACGCGGACAATCTTGAGATATTTGGAAAATATTGAGCCGAAAAAATAATAAAAGTCATAATCAATATTCTGTTGAGTGTACGCTCCGATCTGCGTCGAACTACGACGCGGATCTCGCTCTGCACGCTCCGCAATATTTTGCGGAGTCGTGAGTCCACTAAACAGAATATTGCTTACGACTTTTACACGAAAGCCAGCGTGTCTTATTGACAGAAACATGGCTTTTGCTATATTTACGGCGTGAAAAAGAGTCAAATAATATTGACAGAAAAAGATGGTAGATATTGACGATTTCTTAGGTCCGATTATTGAGAAAACGTTGTTTTTGTGGATTATTCCTTATGCTATTTGGTATTTTTCCTCTAACTTTTTTGCTTCCGTTTGGGCGTGGGTAACGGAACCGGAGAATGATTTATGAAAATTGAGGTAAAAAGAGAACTTTGTATTGGCGCATCTTCATGTTTAGCAGTTGCACCGGATGTTTATATTTTGGATAACGAAATGAAGGCAGTCGTGACAAATCCAAAAGGAGCAGACGATGCCACTATTTTGGAATCCGCGAAAGCGTGTCCTACTTTCGCGATTTACATTTATGATGATGACGGAAAACAGGTTTTTCCTCCTGCTCAGTAACGTTAAAAAATACAGTTGGTGGTGATAAGTTAAAATATTGCGTGCCTTGCAACTGCAATGATATAAAACAAAATTGTGTTAAAGTATGAGAGTGACACAAAAAACAAAAACACTGTTTATACTTGGTGGGGGATTTGCCGGTATTCGAACGGCTTACTTGCTTTCAAAGAAAAAACTTGATTTAGATATTACACTTGTCGACAGGGAGCCGTTCCATGCTCTTTCGTCTACTTTTTATGAAGTAGCCACAGCATTTATCCCTTGGGAAAAAGAAGCTATCAGCACAGTATTAAAAGGATCAGCGAGTGTTCCATATGAAAAGATAGTAGATGGTACATCGATAAAATTTCTTCAAGGTATTGTAACGAATATTAATTCAACAGAAAGAAGCTTCTCTCTTGCTGATGGTTCAAGCGGACAAGCAGATTTTTTGGTATTGGCTTTAGGGTCTCAAATTAAAAATGGATCTGTTCCGGGGACAAATCGTTACGCGTTTTCTTTGCATAATCTGGATCAAGCAATGGCATTACGAAGTCATATTGTTTCCTTGTTTTTAAGATATCGCACAGAATTTCTAGCTGCGCAGCAAAAAGCTTTTACTTTCGCTGTTGTGGGAGGGGGTGTCAATGGTGTGGAATTTGCTGCTGAATTAGCAGTTTTATTAAAACACCTTTGTTTTCTGCATGGTGTAAATCATAGTGTTGCGCGAATAATAATTTTTGAAGAAACTGATACTATTCTACGAGATTTGTCTCCTTTTTTGCGTGCAAATGGGATAGCGCGTCTGACAAAACTGGGTGTAGAGATCTGTTTGAAAACAAAAATTACCAGCATTGGCGAAGATTATATTATGGCAAACGATGAATTGCGTATTCCCACCATGACTGTCGTTTGGACAGGTGGAGTACGCGCCAACGACGTTTTGTTACGTTCGGATTTAGCAATTAACACAATAGGAGGAGCTGTTACAAGTGAACATTTGGAGATAGGTGAAGGATCAAATATTTTTGCGGCGGGAGATTGTACGTATTTTGTCGACAAGGCAACGAGTAAAGTAGCGCCGGATGTGGCATGGGCTGCTCTAAAACAAGCGGAAGTAGTCGCGGAAAATATCAAACGTAGAATTTTTGGTGAGACACTAATGTCTTATTACGTGAGACAAAATCCTATATTTATGACTATCGGTGGTAAATGCGGGTTGGTTTATTTCCCTCCGTATCAATTTTCTGGTTTTTTTGCGTGGATTCTCAAGCAACTGTCCGAATTGAAATATTTGTGGTCTATTTTGCCGAACGGATATGCTTTTCTGCGTTGGATTAAATCAATTAGGGTAAAAATCGGTAACGATTAAAGAAGCAGGTTTAGGAAAATAATTAAAAGCGGGCAAGGATATACGATCCTTGCCCGGGTTCTCCTTTGTATTGTTGTGAAGCAGTGTCTGTCTAAGCTTCGCGTGTGAGCCGACCCCGTGCGCGGTTGTTCTTCCGTGATCGCACAGGCACCTCATGTTGTGGGCTGCAGATGCTGACACTGGATGTCGTGCGTCTGAAGAACTCCGCATCCGCCTCCGCGACAATCTCTGGGTGGCTTCGTAGGAGTGCGTTTAGACGTAGTTGATTCGCTTCGTGCAGCTCTTCGAGAGCGCTACTGACGACACCAATCTCCGTGGTATCGTGTTCAAAAGCAGCTTCTGCCATGTCCATGCCGTAGTCTCCTTACAATCCTTGGCGCTTCTTTATTTGAGTTTCTCGACCTTTTGCGCCGTCTATGCCGAGAAACATCAATGAACAATATGTGAATTATACTCTTTTTGAAGAGTTTTGTCAACAGTCACGTAATGGTTCAATAGCTTTGCATCACCCTTTCGTATAAAGCTATGAATATGCCATACACATCAAACCCGCATCTTCCTCACTTAAGGATGGAAGCTGCTAAATTAGTTCTTCAGGAAGGTTGGAG